>JADMIO011153587.1_pt1 | contig 51818 bp, 44 predicted proteins | sample 8958161 | NCBI WGS metagenome assembly JADMIO01 (sample SAMN16585339, study PRJNA669376) | soil metagenome | isolation source: Crop rotation soil | place: USA: Cullars Rotation, Alabama | collected 2011
GCCGCGACTTCAAGTCACGTGAATTCCAAGCTTCGGATCCCACTGTGCTGGAAAGCAAACGTCGCTGACGATCGGATGGTTCCGGTGCTTCTGCGTTTGAAAGAGCTATCAAAGCAGGACGGCACACTTTCGCGGCTGCGAGATGAGGGTAGCGCCCCGACGCTGGTTTTTTCTCCCGAACGTGATGTGATGGGATTACTTCCTACGTGGGCGCCACAAGGAACGTTGCTTGGCATGGGCGTGTTGGATTTTGGAAGTGCTTCGCAGCAAGAACGCAAGCAAATGTTTTATGTGTATCTCTATTATTCGGGTTCAGACGGACCTAACTTACGGAAAGTCCTGAGTCAGACGAACGGCGATACCTTGCTGAGCCACTATGCTCGCATTGCCATATTCGGCCACGAGCGAGTAGTGCCTCTGCTCGGTTCTAATTTCAAGCCTATTCGGGACGAAGAGATTGAAGAAGAAGTAAAGCAATACGAGGTGTATGCCAATTCCTTTTCGTCAGAGAAAGCGTCGCTGTACCCGCTTGCCTACGCAGTTACCAAGGGCGAATCGGATTTGTCGCATATTGATCTCTGGTATGAGCGTGGTGCTGTTGAGCGAATTGGAGAATACAACTTGTATCACTTGAAGCTTCGTCACTGAAGGCGGCCTTTAGCGAGTTCACCTGTAGACAGACACTTCTTTGAAGTAGGGAGAAGCTTCGCCACACTTCACTCCCTGAGCCGGCTGCAACCTAAACCGTTTCTGAAGTCGCTCTTCCAACACCGAATCAATTTCCGGAGACCGGCCATGGATGAAGAAGATTTGTTCGTACTGCATCCTGGTGATCTGCTCAACGAGTTGCTCTGCCTCAAGCTCCAGCGCGGCTTTGCGCTCGGGATCATTAATTCGTCCCTCGTAGCCGGGGTGTCTGTCAATTTCCGCTGGAAAACTAGTCTCGAACAAAATCTTTTTTGATGGCGAGCGCGCGAGATAAAAGTCGATTGGCAGACGAGTAAGGCTCGTGAATATCACTACATCATCATTTTTCGCAGTCCGGCTCAAATACGCAGCTATCTCGCGGTTATCGCATGGCGCCGAGACTGGATGCACGAAAGGAAGGAAAGTGATAGTGAGCACGAAGACCGCAATCGGTAACAAATAGTTCGCCCCTCTGCCAACAAACGCGCCAATGCTTAGCGCAAAGAGGTGCAGCCCGACTATCGCCAGACGTGAATTAAAGATCGGTTTGAATTCGGAAAGTAGCAGCGGGGTCAACAGGGTTATCGCCAGCAGCCAAACTGCGAGGTTTCTAAAACCTGGCTTGTTCGAAGTTAAAGAAGACTTAGATCGACTTCTCCAACTCAGATACAGAAGAAGTGGGACGACAAGCCAAAAAGCACCACCGTAATTGAAAAGCAAGTCACTGAGCATCGACCAGCCCGGCTTCTTTACCCAGGCCGCTCCTTCTGCCGAGTTAGTGATCTGGGTCAGCAGAATCGGGGCCCAGAGAACAAGATACGGAACTAAAGACAAAACAATCGCGAGGGCAAACCTCTTCATTCGGCCATGGCGATAGAATAAGAAGACGAGTATCTGAGCGAACAGAAGAAAGAAGAATGCGATGTGTGTAAACGTCCCCAGGATATTTACGGCGACGAAAAGCGCAAATAACAGACGCGAGTCACGGGGCTTGATTGAGAATTGCAGGAAGAGCCAGGTAGAGATGATGGAAAGGAAGGACAGAAGTGAATACATGCGCGCAAATTGCGCGGCGAGAATTGCCAGCGGGCTGCACAGATAAATACCTGCACAAAGCAACCCCGTCTTCGATCCGTAGATTTCTCTTCCTATTGCAAAAATCGCTAGCACCGACATTACGTAGAACAATCCTGATAGGGCTCTAACCGCGCGTTCTCCCGTTCCGAAAAGGCGCAACCACGAGTGTAGTATTAGAAAGTAGAGTGGCGGATGAACGTCCGCTTTCAAGGCTGCGAGTTCGGACCTGTAATTCAGGCTCGAGGTCTTTACGCTCCATACTTCATCGGAAGTGAATGCGGAGTTTGAGTTGTAGATGGCAAAGAATGATGAGCATAGAAACAGCATGACCAGGCTTATCCTGGTCACAGAGCTCGACTGCTTCGTGATGTCTTGAGCGTGATGATTTGAAGTCAAGATCTTATTTGACTGGACAGCTATCCAGGGCTTGCTTCACCGACTCTCCGTGAAATCCCGAATCTTAATACGCCATGATCCTGATATAGTCGTCGGCGTGAAACGGCCGTCTCCCCTAAGCATACTTATTTGCGCCGTCTCCGTCGCGCTATTAGCGTTCTATCTGGCATTGTGGCTTTCTTTTGCGCGTAGCATCCCAGCTAAGCGATCGGATTTCGTCATTTACTACACGGCGGGCAGCCTACCATTTAGTAAGCTCTACAACATTGAGGCGCAACGAGAAGTGGAGACCAAGGTTACGGGTTCGCCATTTCCTGTGGCGGGGGAAGTATTGCCCTTCAACCACACGCCTGTTTTTGTTCCACTCCTGCATTTGCTCGTGAACGATAATTACGCCTCTTCATATTTAAGGTGGACAGCGCTGTTGTGGGTAGCAGCATTCCTATGTGTGTTCCTAATCTTCAAAATGACTGGTGATGCTCCCCTGGCTTTCGCTGCCGGAAGTTTTTATCCACTGTTCACCTATATTCAACAGGGCCATGACACAGTTTTCTTGCTTCTCGGTTTACTCCTCGGCGCACACTTGCTTTCGCTGCGAAAAGACCTGCTAGCCGGATTTGTCCTGTCCCTCGCTACTCTCAAACCGCATTTCGCAATCTTCCTGGCGATACCTCTCATTGCGAGGCCAAAAGCCTTCCTCGGTTTCTTTGCTGGGTCAACACTCTTGGCCGTGTACAGCATAGTTCTGATCGGTACAAAAGGGGCATCCGATTATCTTGGGATCCTTACGGTGAGCGCGACGGGTGAAATGTTCGGCGTGCGTCCACTGATGATGGCTAATCTGTTAGGTCTTATGGAAAGATCCGGGGTGAACCCCAGTACGGCACGACCAATTGCCTGGGTAGTATTTTTCCTTACGGCCGCCGGCCTGCTTGTTGTCTGGAAGCGCAATTCTTCGAGACCCCCTTTTGCTTTGACCGTGCTACTCGCTGTCTTCACGTCTCCTCATCTGTATGGGCACGACATTGCCCTCTTGCTTGGGAGTTTCGCCACTGTCTCAAAGTCCAATGCTCTTTTACTGCTCGTTTCGTCTATGGCATTGATTAGCTCGAACATCATTCCAAACAACTTGCAGTTTGTCGTCATGTACATTTTCATGACTGCAGTGCTAATCATGTCCATAACGGACGTTCGCCGACTTGCCACTGCTAGTTCATGAAGCATCGAGGTTTATTGGCTCCCCATGGGCGGACTGACTTGCTCTATCTTCCGCGCTTAGTAGACCAATCGCGATCGAGAAGCTGAAAGTTATTACCTTGTCGAAGAGGCTGAGTAAGGAAGGAACCTGTAAAAAACTTGACGGGCATGAATTACGGAGGGAGAGTTCAAGCCCGTCAGTTTTTAACCTAAGCAATTGTCACAGGGTTTACGCCGCGACTAGCTTTGAGCCGCTGCGTTTTCGAGTCGGGACTTAATTGTGTTGGCCCAGGTTCCACCACTGGCATAAATGATCGCCGCGGCGACGGCGATGAGTCCGGCGATAACCGCATACTCCAGGGTTTCCATACCGGTCTCATCTTTGAGAAAGTTCTTTATTGTTTTCATTTAAGTTTTGCTCCTTAAGAATTCCGCTCCGGGTGATTTTTTCCCCCGACTTCCGCACCGAGGCGAGGCTGAAAAGTTTACACAAGAAATGCAGGCGTCATCCCAGAAGAACCTGAGAGATCGCTTTCCCGTGGATCACGGCAACATTTCTTGTGCGGGCTTCTGCGCGGCAACGTTTATGCCGCACGACAGCAGTACGCTGAAGGCAATACCCGGATCTACGAACCTCAGTAGTTAGTGGCCAAAAGAGTGGACTTCACCAAGCTGCAGGCTCAGTTAAACATAGTTTTCAGCGTGGGAGACCGACGTGCCTCACTGCTCGCCAGCGAGCAGTTGTCGCTCAGACGCGCAGGCTGAGACGCTTCCCAATCCTCGGTGATCCCCGATTTGCCTTCAGTTCCGAAGGCCTCCATAAGGCATATGGGTTGCTCCGTAACGCCTCACAGATCTGTGCTCTGGTTTATGAGGGCTCACATGAATTACCGACATCTCCTGCGGGTCGCAGTTTTCGTCCTCGCAAACTGCTCGTTCCTATTCGGCCAAGGTCCAACGCCCCAAGCCTCCACTAAGGTTCTGCACAACGGCGACGTGCTTCGTATGTACCGGGCGGGAATGAAGCCGGGTCAGATCATTACCAGGATTGTAAACTCGCCTTGTAACTTCGATACCTTTCCTCAGGTGTTGCGGGAATTGAAGATGAAGGGACTCCCGAATGATGTGATCATGGCAATGCTTATGGTTCCTTATGGCCCTCCAGCATTGTCACGGTCCATTGTTCCGAAAGCCGAGACAGCACCCCTTACCGCGGTGGTTCAAATTCCGGTCGGGACGATGATCGAGATCGAGGCCGCCGCTCCAGTTTCATCCGCCGATGCCAATGAAGGCGATGCGATTAGATTTGTGGTCACGCGCCGAGTGATTGTAAATGGCGTCGCAGTTATTGAACGAGGTGCGTTGGCCCGGGGCCATGTGGTCAAGAGCAAGCCGGCAGCCTCATGGGGCCGCGGCGGCTTACTCGGTTGGGTGCTGGAAGATGTGGTTGCTGCCGATGGCACTCGACTTCCCATCAAACTGGCTGACCGGCTGCGAGGCAAGAGTCGTAGTAAGGCTGTGGTTGCGGCCGCGGTCGCCACCGGCGCCGCGGTGCTTCCATACTCATCGCCAGTCGGATTAATTTGGGCCTTGAAGAAAGGCGATGAGGCTGTACTAGACGAGAGCAGGAAATCGACGGCGATTGTCAGCAGCCAGACGGAGGTTGCTGGTTTGTTGCCGAAGAAGCAAAAGGTGATCTATCACTCGACAGAGCAGTTGAAATCCGCGGCCGCGCCGACTGGAGGTCTGGCGCCCGCGAACAATAGTTTCCGACCGTCGCCGATTGGGAAGCACTAGAACGCCGAGGAACGCGTACGACAGTAGTCTGTCACCTCACCGAACGTGACTATCAAATGAAGATACGTATCACTACCCACACGGCAACAAGACTCACAAACCCACCTGAGACTGTAAAGGCCCACTCGATAGGTTGACTCTTTCGTCGCAAGAGTGAACGCATAACCAAAACACCACATTTCCAGCCATCATGCTGGTAAAGCGGTAACACGTTGCCGGCGACTACCAACAGGTTTATCCAGCTGAAGACTGTCCCAAACGTGGCCAAACCGGCGAGCGCGTTGAGCATGATTCCACCGAGGTGCACAAATAACTGCTGCTGGATAGAACGAGCTCTAAGTGCGTCGCCGTCGAGTCGGACGAATGAACCCAGAGGAATCGCACGCAGGCTAAAGCGCACGTCGCCGAACTGAAAGCCGCAAAGTCGTGGTCCAAGTCCGAGGCTAACTTCAGAGGCGGGGACCCGGTAACGTCGCGCCATCACAAGATGTCCCAGCTCATGAATCAGCATGGCTGCGGCGGTACAAATGACGATGTTCAGAATTAGCACAGCGGTTTAGCTCGTTGCGGGGTTGAATCAGTAATCCGGTCAAGGGCAAGAAGCTGGGGCCACGTGCCCTCCAGGGCACGGTGGGGCGCGGGACGAGAATTCGACTTCAAGTGTTGTGCCGCTTACAGGAAGGGCAAATAAGGGGGGGTTATTGCCAATCGAAGGAGAGGGTGACGGAAATTGTGATCAGAATGGGGACACAATTTGGCGTTGAGAGTGATTAGCAGGATAAGGTGTGAAGACCATGCAGGTTAGTGGTATGCAGAAGAGCGGCGAACCGACTGGAGTCGATTCGCCGCCCTTTGTTGTCGGGGATTACCTCCGCCTAGGCTTTTGAGGTCCAGGTTCGCAGTTGCATACCGTTCTGTTCCTCTTGCAAAAACTTAACTGCCATCACCCCATACTGTTTGAGGCGACGATAAAGCTTGCTGCGATCGATTCCCAGAGCTGCAGCGGCCTTAACCTGGTTACCGCCAAATTGCTGCAGCACTGACAGGATGTATCGTTTCTCAATCTCAGCCAGGGGAACGCTGTCGTTCATATAGGCTTCGAGTATCTGCTTGAGATCTGCGGAGCCCTCGGCAGGATTGGCTGGACCGATCTCCGGCGGTAGATCTTGTATTCCCAATTCGTCTGACGTGCTGATCGCCAGAGCGTACTCAATGGCATTCTCGAGCTCCCTCACGTTTCCGGGCCAGGGATAATCAACTAGAGCGCGAGTCGCCTCGAGTGTGAAGTGGGGTACAGCGATCCCGTAACGCTCCGACTTAACTCGCAGAAAATAAGCGATAAGCAGGCGAACATCATCCCCGCGCATGCAAAGTTCCGGAAGATGAATCGGAAGCACACGAAGGCGGTAATAAAGATCGGGACGGAAACGCCCGGCGGAGACGGCCTGTGCCAGATCGCAATTGGTGGCGGAAATGATTCGCACATCGATCGCGATATTTGTTCGACCTCCGATTCGCCGCACTGTACGTTCCTGCAGGACGCGCAATAGCTTTGCCTGGGCCGAAAGGTTCAGCGCGTCTACTTCATCGAGGAAAATTGTTCCACCTGATGCTTTCTCAAAAAGCCCACAGGTGTTTGCCATCGCGCCGGTGAAAGAACCACGCTGATGACCAAACAGTTCTGCTTCGATGAGCGTCTCGGGAATCGCGGAACAATTGACGTCGACGAATCGCTCGTCTCGCCGCGGACTTTGATTGTGTATGGCGCGTGCGACCAGTTCCTTGCCGGTGCCAGTGGCACCAGTGATAAGAACTGAGCTGTCGGTTGGCGCCATTCGGTCAATAACCGAAAAAATCTTTTGCATCACCGGCGATTGTCCGATTAGGGCGGCACCAGTTTCTAAGACTGGACGCTCCTTACTCGACCAGGCGGTTGACGCAGTTGTACTGGAATAAGCGGACTTGGGTGCTAGGGGGGGCATTTAGTTTTAAAAACACGCTTCGCAGCGATGTGTGGAATTCGGCCGTCTGAAATGTGTGACGAGATATCTTCGCGACGGCTGTACCGTTGCTGGGCGTTCCTCCTTTTTTGAAGGGAAGGGTTGCGGCCTTCGCTAGAGTTGGAATCTTGCTTTGATGGTTAACAAAATCATCGCACCGATTGCACTCGCGGGTTTCACCGTCTTTTACGCCCTGAAGCGTCTAGGGAGCAGGGCAACTTCTCGGAACCGGGGCTCACAGCCCAAGAAGGAATTATTGAATGGCCGGACATATAACATAATCGCAACCAAAATGCTAGAAATTCCTGACGAATTTTGGCACCGGCATCCTAAAAGCCAAAGCGACTCAAACGAGGATTGACCCAGAGATGCTGATTTTCGTTAGGAAATATCAACATTTTCCGGAGGATTGGGGACACGACCGCGACTGGATACGACTATTGGAGAGTGACAAAAAAAGTCTCTGCCCGTCGCGTTACGGGCGTTAACCAGGGCCTGAATAGCAGCTTTCACACCCACAAATCTTCACCTTGAGCTGCTGAAACCATTACCCAAGCAGTTCGCTGCGGATGAGGTAAAAAGAACCTGTCGCACCCGGGGGCTTATGTTTCGCAGAACTCGGCAGGCAGTTTTCAAAACTTCTGGCTGCATTAGAGAGCCATTTGGCCGCAGGTAACGACATTTGGCTGCTAGCGCGGACTGGCGCGCTTGCTTCAGTGTTAGTCTGACGCAGATCTTATGAATGCGCTGCGAAATTGTCTGGAATAATGCAGAGTTCACCATCCCCCAACTCAAATAACTCGTCACCACCATCGTCGGTGCAAAAGAATAGTCGTATCAAGTGGCTGATTATTGTTGGGTTTTGGATCTTCTTCGGGCTGCTCAATGGAACGCAACTGTATCTCGGCTTGTGGATGGAAGCATTTCCCGTTTCATTTTGGCGGGTCTTTGCAAACGATCTTTTCGGCTGGTCATTTTGGATTGCTGCCACACCGATCGTGCTTTGGTTAGGCCGTCGTTTTCCAGTTGAGCGGGGCAGATGGTGGCGAGTTGTGCCGATCCATTTGATCATGTGCCTTTTGATTTCGGTCTGTCATTCCGCCTACGGCACATTTGTCAACCTTTATACCCAACCCTTCGGTCCGCCAAGAGTTCCAAGGTCTTTCATGGAGTCGTTTGCTGGACGGGCGGTAAGTCAGTTCCATATCGATCTGCTGATTTATGCAACTACTCTGGGACTCAGTTATGCAGTGAGTTATTACTTGCGCTATCGCGAGCGCGAATTTCGCGCGTCGCAACTTGAGACACAACTAGCGAATGCCCAGCTGCAAACACTCAAGATGCAATTGCAGCCGCACTTTCTCTTCAACACGCTCAACGGAATCGCTGGTTTGGTACGCGACAGCAAAAATAAAGCAGCGGTGGAAATGCTTGCCGGCCTTAGCGATCTACTGCGCTACACACTGGAGAGTGCCGGCAAGCAAGAGGTGCCACTTAAAGAAGAGCTCGAGTTTCTTGAACTCTATCTCGACATTCAGCAGATGCGTTTTTCTGATCGTATGAAGGTGGAAATGGAGATTGAGCCGGAAACGCTGGACGCGATGCTGCCGAATCTAATTCTGCAACCCCTGGTCGAAAACGCGATCCGGCATGGAATTTCGCACCGGGCAGCGGCGGGGGTAGTTGGCGTCGTGGCGCGGCGTGATAATGGCTCATTACGAATCAGGATTTACGACGACGGCGTTGGCTTGGGAAACAGCACTACGAGAATCGAAGGAGTTGGCTTGTCGAATACACGCGCCCGATTGGCCCAGCTCTACGGAGAAAGTCAACGATTCGCGCTCTCGGAGCGTGCCGGCGGTGGCACTGAGGCTGAGCTCGTTATTCCATTCGTTCGCGCAGAGGCGGATTCGTAGCCTTAGCGTAACGTGCGCTTGTCTCCAGTCCTCCACTCTGAACTACTGGCAATCGTCTTTTTCGTGTCTTGTTAGTGCGTTTTGATTTCGTGTGATTTAGTGGTTAAGCCTTAGTCCTGGAAAAAGAGAATCCACGAAATCAAAACCCACGAACAAGACACGAAAAGGATGAGCTTGAAGCTGCGACCGTTGAATCTATGTCGGCAGTTAAGAAACGAATCACGACGCTGATAGTTGACGACGAGCCGTTGGCCCGCCGCAACATTCGCCTGTTGTTGAAGGACGATCCGGAAGTTGAGATCGTCGGCGAAGCGTCAAGCGGACGCGAAGCATTGACCTTGATTCGTAAGCACTCACCTGATCTGGTTTTTCTGGACATTCAAATGCCGGAGTTGGATGGCTTTGGAGTTCTTGCCAATATCGAAGCCGAACAACTTCCTGCCATAGTTTTCGTCACCGCATACGATCAGTATGCGTTGAAGGCTTTCGAGTTTCACGCGCTTGATTATTTGTTGAAGCCATTTGACGACTCGCGATTTGAAAAAGCGCTACGTCGGGCGAAACAGCAATTGGGTCAACGCGAAATAAGAGATTTAAGCGAACGACTGGTTTTACTGCTTGCGGCGCGCGAAGGGAACAGGGCAGCGCCGCTTCGTGGACCTCAGTATCTTTCACGTTTACTGATCAAATCTGCGGGGCGCGTCTTCTTTCTTAAGACTGACGAAATCGATTATGTGCGCGCCGAGGACTATTACGTCAGGTTACACGTTGGCCGCAAAGGGCATTTATTGCGCGAAACGATGAATGAGCTCGAGTCGAAACTTGATCCGACAAAGTTTCTGCGTATCCATCGCTCTACAATCGTGAACATCGAACGAATCCGCGAGCTGCAGCAACATTTCAACGGTGAGTACATCGTGCTGCTTCACGACGGTACGGAGCATAAGCTGAGTCGCAGCCGGCGTGAACAACTGCAAAATCTTCTCAAATCGGGTTCCTTGTAACCCTTTCTTCGCCCCCGGTTCTTTCTGTTTCCCTGCAAACTTCCCGCATTTCGCTGCAAATCCGCTTGCCGCGTGACCTTCTCCTTTTAGACTGCAGCTAATTGGTGATGTTGAAAGGAGAGACTATGGAAAGCGTCATTCTAGTCGTCATCTTGCTGGTTAGCGCGGCTTACGCAAACACAGCCGCGGCGCGATTGCCGCAGATGTTTGTGCAACCACAGGATTGTGGAGCGCCGACGTCCAAGCCCACACCGACAGCCACGCCCGCTGAAGAAAAGTCGGCGCACCGCGACGAAGTTCCGGCTGACGCGGTTTTCTATCAGACCATTTCCTGGTCGCCGGATGATTCGCGGATCCTGTTCTCCGCTTTGCAGAATGGCAAGTGGAATATCTACGTCATGGCTGCTGACGGCTCGCAAGTCACCAGGCTAACCAATAATTCCGAGATCAACTATTTCAATCCTTCATGGTCACCCGACGGAAAACAGATTGTGTTCAGTGCCCGGCTGCCCAAGCCGGCCAGGGGAGACATTTTCGTGATGAGGGCGGATGGCTCCGCTGTTCACCAACTGACGACCGACCCGGCAAATGATTCGTCACCGTCCTGGTCGCCCGACGGCAGGCACATCGCTTTCATTTCTGATCGCGACGGCAAGGAACACGACTTACAGATCTACGTGATGCGTTCGGACGGTTCTGAGCAGCACCGTTTAGTGAAGAGCACCACGCATGACTATGACCCGCAGTGGTCGCCCGACGGCAAGCGCATCGTTTACTACGCCGAAAAGGGCGACCGCAAAGACCAGGTTTGGATAGTGAACGCGGACGGTTCCAATCCCACCCTGGTAACTGGCGGCGAAGGTCACAACATATTTCCTGCCTGGACGCCCGATGGGTTGATCGTCTTTGCGTCGCAGCGGACGGGTCCTGAAGAGAACATGTCGGTTTACACGGTGAAGGCCGATGGTTCTGACCTTAAACGCCTTTCTGACCAACAAGCTTTCCTGGCGCGCTTCGCACATCGGGGTGCCCGCGTCGCTTTCCTGGCGGGTGCTTATCCGAAGAACGCGATGTACGTCGCGAATGTGGATGGCTCCGGCTTGAAAAAACTTACGCCTTAACTAGTAAGACAGGCATTCCTGCCTGTCCTTCTTAATCGATTACCGACGGACAGGAATGTCTGTCCTACCAGAGAGGATCACTTCATGAAACATCTCAAACGAATTCCGGTCAGGCTGCTCCCCTTGTTAATCCTGCCGTTAGCGCTCTCGGTGGTTGCGATTCGCGTCAGAAGCGCGGCCGAAGTTCCTCCGCAACCATGCTTCCCCGGCAATACGGTCAAGGCAAGTTCAACAATGCAAGCCGCACAATTCCAAAAGGTTCCCGTCCGCAATGTCGCCATCTTTATTTTCGATGGCGTTCAGATCATCGACTACACCGGACCTTTTGAAGTGTTGGGCCAGGCGCACGACGGCCAGAAGAAGATTTTCAATGTCTATACCGTCGCTGAAAAGGCAGCGCCAATAACTACAAACATGGGCATGACGGTAGTGCCAAAATACAGTTTCGCCGACATGCCGAAGACCGACGTGCTCGTGCTGCCCGGCGGCGGTGTGCAAAAGGGACTGGATAGCCCGGAAGTTATCAAGTGGGTCCAGACTACCGCAGCCAACGCTGAGTTTGTGATGTCGGTTTGCAACGGAGCTTTCTATCTCGGTAAAGCTGGTTTGCTCGACGGGCTAACTGCGACCACTTTCTACGGGCTAATCGATCCCCTAAAAGAGCTGGCACCAAAAGCCCACATCGTCAAAAACCAGCGCTTTGTCGATAACGGCAAGATCATAACTACCGCCGGCTTGTCGTCCGGAATCGACGGCGCACTTCACCTGGTCGAAAAAATTGTGGGACGCGGACGAGCGCAGGAAGTTGCTTTGAATCTCGAATACAACTGGCAGCCGGACAATGGTTATGCGCGCGCAAGTTTCGCAGACATGCACCTACGCAAAGTGCTTGGTCACGAAGGATTCAAGTTGCCGGAAGGCATTGGCTGGACGGTGGTTGGTCAGCGCGGAGGGCAAAACGATTGGGAAAAGAATTGGCAGGTGCAAATGAACACTACGGCGCCTGAACTCCTGAAGATTGTCGATGCCAAGCTGGGCGAAAGCTGGACGAAGGTTTCCGGCTCCGCCGACCGCGGCTCAGCAAAAACGCTTTGGAAGTTTGCAGATGAAGACGGGAAGCAGTGGACTGCGACTGCTGCTGTCGAACCCGGAGGTGCGACCAGCGTATTCAATCTACGCATTTCGCTGGCGCGCGCAGATACGGCTGCGAACTAGTACTCAACGAGCGTGCGAGGCACGCGGCAGCACAAAGCCCAGGGTGAGCCGCTGCGAAACCCTGGGTGCCAAGAACAATTGAATCTCAGTCCGCGAAGCGGGCGACAGAATATCGCGCTAGGCGTTCTGTCGCCCGCTTCGCGGGCTGATCCGTGCTTTATTCTTGATAGACTTGAGCCCATGCCTATCGAGATCGAAAAGAAGTACCGCCTCACTAAGAATCAACGCGATGAAGTATTGCGACGTTTGCCAGAGATCGGCGCCACGCGAAAGGGCGAAGAGTTTGAAGAGAACACGCTTTATGCAGGCGAGGCGTTGGATTTGGGCCGCTCGGTCTTGCGACTCAGACGCACCGGCAAGCGCGCTATTCTGACTTACAAGGAACGGCTTCCCAATCGCTCAGACATCAAGCATCAGCGCGAAGATGAAACTCGCGTCAGCGATCCCGACGCAACTGAACTAATTCTCGATGCGCTCGGGTTTACGCCCGCGCTTGTTTACGAAAAGCGTCGCGAGACGTGGAGGATAGGGAAAACGGAAATCGTAATCGACGACCTGCCCTTTGGTTTGTACATGGAAATCGAAGGTGAGGAACACGCTATCCGCGAGATCGAGGGCCGACTCAACATCAAACGACTCCGCACAGAATCAGCCACATATCCGCAGTTAACCCTTACGCACGGAAAGAAGCGAGATGGCATTGTTGAGGCTCGCTTTCGGCAACGACGTTAACCCCCAAGACACCACGAACGCCAAGAGAATATCCGCAGATTCCACAGATTTCACGGATTCCGAAGATACGAGCGAACCCGGATTACAAAGTGACCCCTTCGCTTCATTGTCTGCGTAATCTGTGTAATCTGCGGATGTTCTCTTGGCGCTTCTAGCGTCTTGGCGTTAATTGAAAAGCGGCCTCGCCCTTTCGAGCGAAGCCGCCTTGTTATCCCACGAAAAGGGAACCGAATTACATTCCCATTCCGCTCATGCCGCCCATGCCGCCTGGCATGGCTGGTCCGCCCTTCTCATCCTCAGGAAGCTCGGAAACCATCGCTTCCGTGGTGAGCATGAGTCCGGCTATTGAGGCTGCGTTCTGCAGGGCAGTGCGCGTAACCTTGGCCGGATCGATGACGCCCGCCTTGACGAGGTCCTCGTAGGTTTCCGTCTGAGCGTTGAAGCCGAAGCTGTCGTTCTTGTCGGCACGAACGCGCTCAACTACCACTGCGCCTTCCTTGCCGGCGTTATGAACGATCTGACGGAGTGGCTCTTCAAGCGAGCGACGGACAATGTTGACGCCAATCTGCTCGTCAGGATCGCCTTCGCCGTCCTTGTTGATTTGAAACTTCTCGAGGACTTTGGCAGCCCGGACGAGGGCAACACCACCGCCTGGAACAATGCCTTCCTCGACCGCCGCGCGTGTCGCATGCATCGCATCTTCAACGCGGGCCTTCTTCTCTTTCATTTCCGTCTCGGTGGCAGCGCCAACTTTGATCACAGCCACACCACCGACGAGCTTCGCGAGCCGCTCCTGGAGTTTCTCGCGATCGTAGTCGGAAGAAGTCTCTTCGATTTGGGCGCGCAGGGTTTTCACACGACCTTCGATGTCGCTCTGTTTGCCGGCGCCTTCGACGAGCGTTGTGTTGTCCTTATCGATCGTGACCTTCTTGGTGCGGCCAAGGTCTTCAAGCTTGACGTTTTCAAGTTTGATACCCAGGTCTTCGCTGATTACTTTGCCGCCGGTCAGAATCGCAATGTCTTCCAGCATCGCCTTACGACGATCGCCAAAGCCAGGCGCTTTAACCGCAGCAATGTTCAAGGTGCCGCGAAGCTTGTTGACCACGAGGGTCGCGAGCGCTTCACCTTCAACATCCTCAGCAATAATCAGCATCGGCTTGCCCATCTTGGCTACCTGCTCCAGCAAAGGCAGCAGATCCTTCATCGAGCTGATTTTCTTTTCGTGAATCAGAATGAGTGGGTTCTCCAGGGTGGCTTCCATTCTTTCCGGATCAGTCACGAAGTAAGGGCTGAGGTAACCACGATCAAACTGCATTCCCTCGACAACCTCGAGCGAAGTGTCCATCGTCTTCGATTCTTCAACCGTGATGACGCCGTCTTTGCCGACTTTGTTCATCGCTTCGGCAATGATGTTGCCGATGGTTGAGTCGCCGTTCGCGGAAACAGTGCCGACTTGCGCAATGGCGTCACCCTTAACGGGCTTTGCCAAACGCCTGATTTCTTCAGTCGCACGTTCGACAGCCTTGTCGATGCCGCGCTTCAGCGCCATTGGGTTGGCGCCGGCAGCAACAGTCTTTACACCCTCGCGGAAGATCGCCTGAGCGAGCACGGTCGCAGTCGTCGTTCCGTCGCCGGCGACGTCAGACGTCTTGGAGGCAACTTCACGCACCATCTGCGCGCCCATGTTTTCGAGCGAGTCCTTAAGTTCGATTTCTTTTGCGACGGTCACACCGTCTTTGGTAATGGTTGGTGAACCAAATTTCTTGTCGATCACGACGTTGCGACCCTTCGGGCCCAGCGTGATTTTCACTGCGTCAGCGAGTTGATTGATGCCACGCAGAATTGCTGCGCGCGACTCCTCGCCATGAACTACTTGCTTTGCCATTCTCTGTTATCTCCTGCTGAAGTTTGGAATTTGTTTCTAGAAACAAAAGCAGTGGCCAATCCCGATAAGTTTGTCGAGATTACTTGCCACCCTTCTTGCCGCCACTGGCTGCGCCGGAACGCTGGATGATTCCGAGAATTTCATCTTCGCGCATGATCAGCAGCTCTTCGCCATCAAGCTTGATTTCGGAACCGCTGTACTTGCCAAATAAGACCCGGTCACCGGCTTTAACGTCGAGCGACTGTCGCGTTCCGTCTTCCTTGTACTTACCCGCACCAGCTGCGACGACTTCGCCTTCCTGGGGCTTTTCCTTCGCCGAATCGGGGATGATGATTCCCCCACGAACCTGTTCTCCCTCTTCAATGCGGCGCACGATGACGCGGTCATGTAGAGGCGTAATATTAGTCGACATTCTTTCCAGTTCTCCTTTCAGTGTCCCTGCAAAAATAACGAATTTACTAAGACAATTGCGTTGTAGACTTCGCTGGCTGGCACTCTCATTATGTGAGTGCTAAGGATAAATTGTGCGGGGTACTGATGTCAACCGAGGGTGTGGCCAAAAGCGTCTCGGTGAAACGGTCAAGGAATCGGCTGAACTGGTTGAACCTTGGAGTAATTTAGCGAGAGCTGCCGGCGGCGCGCGTCAGCGGCTTCCTGGTCCGCTGGTATTCGGAGACACGTTTAGAGATTGTATTGCGGTGGATTCCCAGAGCTTTGGCGGTTCGGGAGAGGTGGTCGTGGTTCCGTGAAAGGGCTTTCTTAATGTAAAGCTTCTCGAATTCGCTCACGGCTTCTGCCAGGAGGATTTTGCCGTCCAGCATCTCGTCGATTAAAGCTTCAAGTCGAGCGCGCATCGTTAACAAAGTGGATTTGGTTTGTAAAAACTTAAAGCTCCTCGCCGGTCAACAGTCGATAAGCGTCCAGGTAACGCGCCGTTGTTGCCTCAGCAACTTCCGGAGGTAGCGATGGCGCCGGCGGCTTTTTGTTCCAGGTCAGAGTTTCCAGGTAGTCGCGGACGAATTGCTTATCAAACGAGGGTTGTGATTTCCCGGGCATGTAGCTCTCAGCCGGCCAAAAGCGAGACGAATCAGGAGTTAGCGCTTCGTCGATTAGAATGATTTGTCCGTCCTGGTCACGGCCGAATTCGAACTTGGTGTCGGCGATGATAATTCCCCGGCCGCGCGCATAAGCTCGGGCTTCGTTGTACAAAGCCAAAGAAACATCGCGCAGGTAATTGGTAGTTTCCGTTCCCAGCAAGTCGCGCACTTGTTGCTCGCTAATGTTCTCGTCGTGTCCTTGTTCTGCCTTGGTCGAGGGCGTGAAAATTGGTTCGGCCAGCTCGGCAGACTCCTGAAGATTTTCAGGTAGCTGGTGACCGCAAACCTCGCCGGTTCGCAAATAGTCTTTCCAACCCGAACCGACCAGATAACCTCTCACCACACACTCCACCGGAAAGACTTCTGTTCGTTTCACCAGCATCGATCGACCTTCCAATCCGCGCGCCTGTTGAACTTGCTCAGGCATTTGTTTCAGATCGATGGTGATCAAATGGTTGGGCACGATGTGCCCAAGCTTTTCAAACCAGAATTTTGAAAGTGCGGTAAGTACTTCGCCTTTGTGGGCGATCGCTGTCGGCAGAACGCAATCAAACGCCGAGATGCGATCGGTAGCGACAATCAACAAGCGATTGCTATCAACTTCAAAGACGTCGCGGACTTTTCCGCGTTTCAATAAACTCAAATCAGGAGTTGGCATTTGCGCAGGAGCAGTGGTCATTTAGTCGAGGTACTCGTTGCGAAGATTTTTCGTTGGGAGTTAGCGAGCGCGATTCTGCTCGCGGAAAAAAACTTTGTCAAGAATGCGATCGTTTTAACTTCGCTCGGGTTCTGCGTGCCGTTCGATTTAGCTAACACTTGTCTCTCGTGTAACAATTGCATTGCAGCAAGTTGAGTCGAGGAGTATCAGCGCCATGAATCGTCGTCTATCTAAATACGTCTCCCTGGTGATCGCACTCGTCCTGGTTTTCAGTTCGCTTGAAGCCTTCGCGCGTGTCGACACTCCGGTCGTTGAGAAGGCGTCACAGATCACGCAGTCCCGCACGCTGCCACCGACTCAGTACATTCCCGATCACGATTTCGACACACGCCACATCGCGCTCGATCTTCATTTCAACTGGGAACGAGAAGAAGTTGCCGGAACGGAGACGGTAGTCTTTAAGCCACTGGTGGCAAATCTTCGAAAGATTGAACTTGATGCAGCCGAAATGACTATTAGCTCGGCAACTTTGGCGGGCGCTCCGTTGAAATATGAAATGGATCTCGGCGCACAAAAGTTGCGGATTGATTTAGGTCGCGCATTCCAACCCGCCGACGAATTGACGGTTGTTGTGGAGTACCACACGAACGGTCCGCAATCGAGATTAGCTGGATTGGTGGGTGCCGCGCTGCGCTTTATTAAGCCGACGCCCGAAGACCCTAACAAACCGCGCCAAATCTGGTCGCAGGGAGAAAGCGAGTACAACCACTACTGGTTTCCCTGTTATGACCATCCGAATGATTTCTTCACTTCGGAGATTGCGGCGACGGTAGAAAAGCCTCTGTCAGTGATTTCAAACGGCAAACTACTGGAAACGAAAGACAACAAAGACGGAACGCGAACGTTCCACTGGAAGATCGACCAACCGCACGCCAGTTATTTGACCTCAATCATCATCGGTGAATACGTCCCCATTGTCGGTGATTACCAGGGCATCCCCATCGTCTCAAACGTCTATCCGGACCAGGTTAAAGAAGGAAAAGCTACTACTGCTCGTTTGACCGAGATGGTGAAGTTCTTTTCGGAAAAAACCGGCTTGAAGTATCCCTACGCCAAATACGCTCAAACAATGGCGCGAGATTTCGGCGGCGGAATGGAAAACATTAGCGCGACTACGCAGACCGACAACATGATTCACGATGCACGCACCGAACTCGACGCAAACTCAGATGGTTTGCAGTCGCATGAACTCGCGCACCAGTGGTTTGGTGATTACGTTACCTGTCGAGACTGGTCTGACATCTGGCTCAACGAAAGTTTCGCAACTTATTTTCAGGCGATGTGGGACGAACACAAGCTGGGCCCGGACGATTTTCTTTATTCAGATGTGAAGGCAAATCAGGACGCCTACTTCAAAGCCTGGAAAGAAGGAAAGCGCCGGCCGATAGTTACGAAGAACTACGCGAACCCCGATGCGGTTTTCGACACGTATGCCTACCCGAGAGGTGGCGCGGTGCTCCACATGCTCAGGCAAACACTCGGTGAAGAGAACTGGTGGCGCGCGATAAATTATTACCTTCGCAAATACGCAAGCCAGCCGGTGGAGACTGAGCAATTCCGAATTGCGCTCGAAGAATCAACGGGTCAGGCGCTCGACTGGTTTTTTGACCAATGGCTTTACAAGATGGGGCATCCGGTTTTTCGCGTTACTCAGAATTACAACGCCCAAACAAAAGCTCTGGAGTTAACGGTTGAACAAATGCAGACGGTGGATACTTCGTCGCCGTTTCCTCAGGTCGCGCTGTTCCAAATGCCGGTAAATGTAGAGATTGAAACGAAGGCGGGCACCACGCTGCAGCTAATCCACATTCAGGCAGTTCGGAAACAAAGCTTTTCCTTGCCGGTCGAGTCGAAGCCTTTGCTGGTGAACTTCGACTACCATGGCACGCTGATTAAGGAAATGCAGTTTGAGAAAACGGCTGATGAGCTCGCCTATCAGTTGACCCGCGATCAGGATGTGCTGGGGCGCGTTTGGGCGCTCGGTCAACTGCGTGAGCGCGTCAAGGCTTCCGGCACAAACGATGCTGAACGAGACAGTATTGCGAAGCAGCTTTCCCGAACGCTGACTGACGACAAATTCTGGGGAGTGAGGGTCGACGCCGCGGCGGCACTGGGCGATGTAAAGTCGAATGTTTCGCGCGATGCGTTAATAGCAGCGACCAGGGATCCGGATGCGCGGGTTCGGGCCGGCGCAGTTACCTCTCTCACAAGTTTTAACGATCCTAACCTGGCGAGCTTGTACAGAAAATTGCTCGACGACCAGAGCTACGCGGTGATTAAGGCGGCAGCTTTAGGGTTGGCACTGACACGAAGCCCTGCCGCCTACGACGCGCTGGTTGACCTCACAAAGACGCCGTCATGGCGCGACAACATCAAAGTCTCCGCGTTGATTTCGTTGAAAGAGCTGAGAGACAAACGAACTTTGCCGCTGGCACTTCGTTCCGCCGCAGTTGGAAATAACAATCAGGTTCGAGCCGCAGCGCTAAGGCTGCTCGGAGTCGTAGGCGGCGGAAGTGACGAGGCCTTTAACTTGATAGCTCGGACCGGCCAGGCCGCCTTCGAATCTGGCAACAAGGAATTAGGCACAGCAGCGGGAGAAGCGCTCGTAAGTCTGGGCGACTCGCGGGGAATTGAGATCCTCGCGAAGATTAGCAGTAGTGCCGCTTTGCCCGCTTATTTGAAGAACGATGTGGATAAATACCTGGCTGAACTGAGTAAGGCGGTCGCCGGCGCACCAAGGCCTTCAACGAGTCAGGATCATCCGTAAAGATCGAGCTTTTCAGGTCGCAACCAACCTCCGCCGGACGTGTCTTGAAAGCGCGCAGGATTGGAAGACCCGCCGAGTTTAGACATCTAACTTTTAAAGCCCAGGTACCCCAAAAGAACGGCATAATTTCTGGAATGGCTGGCTCCTTCTCCATTTTTTTGCGGCATTTCGCCCTTTGCCGTTGAGCCAGAAAAACTTAGGCTTGAGTTTAAAGGGGTTGTCCTGTAGTATTTCTTCGCCCGACGTGGCGTCGAACCCCATGGCGCCCGACCTCCTAGTCCCTGCTTGTCAGTTCCCGACTGAGTCATTCTGATGACAAATACAGCTGCTGACAGACAGAAAACTGCAAGGGACAATAGTCAACCGGCCGAAGCAAAAGAGCGCAAGATTTCCCTGCTCGTTGTCGAAGACGACGAAAATATATCGAGCGCTATCAGCGAGTATTTCTCTCGCGCAGGCTACCACGTGAAAACCGTCGAAGATGGCTTGATGGGTGTGAAAGCAGCACTGGACGATCCTCCAGATGCTGTCGTTCTGGATCTCATGTTGCCAAAGATGGACGGGTTGGCCGTTTGTCGAGAACTTCGAGAAAAGGCGGGCCAACTGCCGATTCTCATGCTGACAGCTAAGGACGATGTAGTGGATAAAGTCCTTGGATTGGAAATGGGGGCTGATGATTACATCACCAAGCCCTTCAGTCTTCGCGAACTCGAAGCGCGGATCAAATCAGTACTTCGCCGGAGCAGAACGCCGGTGGCTTTGGATGACGGTAAGGACGAGGCGCCCGTCGTTCGTGGCAGACTTAAGATCGATCCAGCACGTCGCGAGGTAACCATTGGAGAACGTCAGGTCGACTTAACTCCGAAAGAGTTTGATCTCCTGCGTCTCTTCGCAACGAACCCGGGTAGGGTCTTTCCCCGCAAGTACCTCCTTGAAAAAATCTGGGATTACTCTTACGAGGGCTACGATCGGACGATCGATTCGCACATCAACCGGTTGCGAGCCAAGATCGAAGAGAACCCGGAAAATCCCCAAATGGTCCTAACGGTTTGGGGCATCGGCTACAAATTCAGCGACGAACACTAAACAGTTCGTCCGTCTCGCCGCAACCCTGCCAGTCGTAAACGACTCGCATTTCAGCCTCAGCCGGCCCGGCCCCATTCAGCCAAACTTCCGGCGCACTTCACACCATGAAGAATGCTTTTACCCTAATACGATTCGCCCATTCTTGTCTGGTTCGCCTAACCGCTCTCCGGCTCTCGGGAGTTTTGTGTCTGGCGCTAATGGTCGCGGCCTCCCTCCTGACTTCGCCCCGGGTGGCAACAGCACAGCGGCCTTACACGTCGACCAAAGTCACCAGCGTTTCAGTACAACCTTCGGGCGACGGTGTAGTTGCCTGGATTAGTGCAGATGGGCCGTTGGCCAGCGCACAGAATTGGCAGGATAGCGAAGGCTTTCACCTGGTGCTTCCGAATGCGGTAGCGGCAGATACCTTAAGACTTCCCCGGGGTATAAGCATTCATCGAGTTGGCAATTCGCTGGAAGTTCTCATGCAGACAAAGCCTGGATCAAGGGTTAGTTTGCTCGGAGACGGCAACCAGATAAACGTCCGGGTAGATAAAAAGCTGGAGCCGAGATCAAGCGGAACAGCTGACGAAAATTCGCCACAAAATTTTAGCGACTCCTCAAATTATTCCTACCGCGACTCCGCACCATTTACACTCTCCACTCCATCCGACCCTGCATCGAACAGCCGCCCCGGTTCAGGCGAAATTGCACAAAGCAGCAGCAACTGGAATCCTTCGATGGGTCCGGCAACTGCACTCCCCGCACAGTCTCTCCCGGAACGCGATCCTTCGGCGCCACCTACTGAGGATGTTCCCATTCAAGTTGAAGATGAAGGAGCTCTCGCATCAATCTTTTCGGCCACCAGCGTCTTTATTGTTATTGCGCTGGGGGCATTTGGACTCCTGGTCACGCGCAAGCTTCGCTCACGGCAAGCGTCACAAAAGGAGAACGCTGTTGACGACGCAGATGCCGATTGGGTTGACGAGCAAACAGCGCAGGGACGGATTCGACCGCAACAAGAGCCGCCCGGCGAGCAGCTCGTACGCACAGGAGGCGCGCTTCCAGCGCGTACCACAGCAGCTCGCATGACGGTGTCAGGTCCGACAACGCTTTTCGGCGCTTACCGGATCGACCAGGAAGTCGGCAAATTAATTCTGGGACAACCCCACCGCATGGACGTGGTTGCGTCTCGCGCGGTCGATGATCGGCGCGCGATCGAAACGTCCTTAATGAAAGGAATCAACACTTCGGACCTGGATGAGAGTGCGCAACGTCGAGCGCGCTCGGCGCTGGAAGAGTACGGATTCGTGGCGCGCCAATGTGCCACGCTGTTGCTTTCCGCCGACCCATTTGAACGAACCTCCGCCGCCCGCTGCCTGGGCGAAATCAAGTCGGAAACAGCTTTGCCGTTCTTGCTTGAGAGTCTTTACGATTCCGAGTCGATTGTGCGAAATCAGGCGGTAGTGAGTATCGGAGAATTGAAAGTTCCCTCTGCGATTGGGGCATTGCTCGACATTGCGAGAACGCATCCTGATGTACCCAGCACCTTGTTGAGCAAGACACTTAGTGCCTGCACAGTTGAAGGACTCGATTTCTTTGACGCGATGCCCATCGAGCCAGCTCAACTGGGAATGGGCAACGACCTCGGCGTAGTTGGACAGATTACTCAGCTTGAACCTGCGTACCAGGCAGAAGTCTTGCCTGAAGAACCCGACGATGAACAGGCAATAGCTGCGTTGGCTGCTCTGGACAGCGAAGACCTGCAGCAAAGAAGCGACGCGTTGAAAACGCTGGCGCAGTTTCGTGCACACAGCGTAATCGCCGGCGTCTCGCGGATCGCCCGGCATGATTCCGAACCGAGCTTGCGCTCGGTTGCCATCTCCAGCCTCGGTGCGATTGATCATGAATCAGTCTTTCCAGAGATTCTGATAGGGATGGCTGATGAGTCGCGCGAGGTCAGAGCATCAGCGGCCCGCGCGCTGAGCCGACTGAGCTTCGATCGTGCTGAGGCATACGCCCGCGTAATAGAAATCAGTGATGAAGAAACTGTGCGCGCCGTCGCCAAAGCCTGCGAGCAAGCTGGAATCGTTTCACAGAATCTGGATCGCCTGGCAGTTTGCGATCGACACCAGGCCTACGAAACCTTTGCTCTGATCTGTCTGCTGGCCAGGGCGAATATGTGCGATCCGGTTCTGGAGGCGATTGTGGGACACCCGAATCTCGAGGTGCGACTGGCCGCAGTGCACCTGTTGGCCCTAACCGGTCAACCGGGAACATTCGAAATGTTGCGACAGCTTGCGGTTCGTGAAGGCGTCAGAGAGGACGTGAAGACTGCTTTGCTTGAAGCGATGTACCGGCTCGACCAAAAGGAAAAGAGCAACGAAACATTCGAGGTTGTTGGTGAGACTGAGACGGCCTGTGAGCCGCACTTTGAAATACCCAACGAGGAAGTAACGGAAGAGGACGACGATGCGGTGCCGGATCCTGATCTCGAGCTTGGATATGACTTTGCTTTTGGCTCGTCAGCGTTGAACGACGGTCAGACAGAGTACGGTCCCGAAGTGCAGCAGGATTTGGATGAACTGGAAATGTGATTCTCTGGACTGCAACGGCTGAGAATCGGATAATGCCTTTATCAAAGAAGAGCGTTACCCCCGATGAAAATCAGTAATCTCAAAACAGCATTTTGGCAAAACACACAGCGTGGCCGCGTCGCGCTGTCGTTGCTCATTTGCGTGCTTTGGGTGACGGCAGTTTCGGTAGCACAAGTTGGGACTCCCAGTCGGGTCACTGGTTTACAACTCGGCGATACGCCTGAAGGTTCACGCGTTTCGATCATCGCAAATTCTTCGCTCGGCGACTACGAAGCGTTTCGCCGCGGCGATCGTTTTTACGTGAAGATTCCCATGGCCGATCTGGCGACAACGGTGCCCACGTTCAGGGCAGCCGGTTTTGACGACATGCAGGTCCAGAAACAGGGAAGCTCCGTTGTAATTTCATTTAAGTTGCAGCCCGGGGCTTCGGCTCGGGTGGATGAGCACGCAAATCGGCTCGACGTGATCTTCTCGTCGCCTAACCGGACTACTAACCGTGGTGCAATCGGTTCACAGGTTTCCAGAGACCGCGGGCCTGATGCGGCTGGACCAGTGCCTCCCGGCACAGCTGCTTCGACGTCTCGAACGGGGCTTGTTGTCGCTGAGAACCCTTCCTTTGCAGAAAGCCGCCTTCCATCTGCGGTCTCGCGCAAGAACCCAAAGACAGCCGGGGACAAAACTGGCACCACGGTTCCATCAGCGACACCGGGATCATCGCCAGCGTCGATCCTTTCGCCGGGAAATTCGACGGCCTATCCTCCAATTGGATCTTCAACTCCGGCAACGTCCGCAAGTTCCAATAGCAACGCGGCCGGCTCGAATGGAGGTATGGACTGGAAAAGTCGCTTAGCAGGTTTGAAGCAATGGATGGCTGCGAACCGGTTGGCAACGTTGCTTGCCGCGCTAATCGTCTTGAGTCTCGTCGCTTATCTCATCCTTGCTTTCCGGGCACGAAATCAAAACGGGTACAAAGCGAAGAGCGCAAAAACGCCGAAGGTTCAACCGAAATATTCTCCCGGAGAAGAGCTGCGCGAAGTTTCTGAAATTCAACCCGTCGTTAAAGCCACACCGCCGCAGAAGCCGGTGGCACAGTCGGCTGCGGCTGGTTCAACAGTGGGCGCCGGGAACATCCTTACGAGGCCAACAGTTGTTCAGACGCCCGCGAGTCAGCCAGAGCAAACTAACGAACCAGAAGATCGGGAGGTTTTTGAGTTATGACCGTTGAGTCGCTATTGCAGCAGTGCGACGAGCTTGGCATCAAGCTCGCGCTCAAAGGAGACGACAACGATCGCCTGCAAGTCGACGCTCCCAAAGGGGCGTTAACCCAACCTCTGCGCGAAGCTCTAACCGCCCGGAAGTCAGAATTGATTGCCGCCCTCAAACTGAAACAAGCCGCTGCCCAACAACCTCAGCCAAACCAGCCCGCCGAAATCTTTACCACTCCCGCCCGGAATACCTCGTACGTAACGGAGGCCAAGCCTTTGACTTTCGAACCATCCTCAGCAAACCCACCCAGCCAACTGGCCCGTGTAGAGGTTGAAGTTAACAACCTGCTCGCTGGAAGCAACTACGACGCAAGTGTTATTGCTTCGAACGATCCCGCCATACGGCAGTCGGTATCCGCTCAGCTTTTGACATCACTCGCAAGTCAGAACGCCGAGCACCATAGTCGCGCGCACGCCGCTTTCGTGAATCACGGATTTTTCGCAGATGCCGCCAGACAGTTGCAGACGGGGGACTCCCCTTCGGAGCGTGCGGCCGCGGCCCGCAAGTTAGGTGTGGTGCGTGACCGTAAAGCCATTTCATATCTGGTGGCCGCGCTTGACGACGGCGCGCCTGAAGTGCGCCGAGCGGCGGTTGAGTCGCTGGGTCAAATCGGAGATCCTGCCGCACTCGACCCACTCAATGCTCTTCTGCTTCGCGAAAAGAGCCGGCAACTGCCCTCAGCCTTAATCCGGCATGCGATTAATTCAATTTCTGTAAGCGAGACAAAACCGATAGTGCCGGAAGTTGTGACGACTCCAGCGCCCATCGTTTTTGAAACAAAACAAGTTGTCCCGGTCCCGGCCATTGAAACTTCGACTGAAAAAAACCTTGAAGCAATGGAAGACCAACTTCGCGCCGAAGAGGAAGCCCTACGCATGGCCGCCGCTGACCTGGAACAAAAGCGCGTTGCCGCCGATGCAGCCAGAGCCCGGGCAGAGGATGAAGTGCGACTAATGCTGGAGCGTGAGGCCAAAGCCCGAATAGAAGTCGAAGCCCGCGTGCGCGCCGAGGAAGAAGTGCGGCGGCGTATGGCTGAAGAGGCTGCGCGCCAGAAAACCGACGCTGAGGCACGAGCGAGAATCGAATTGGAAGCTCGCATGAAGGTCGAGCAGGAGGCGCGACTCAGAGCTGAAGACGAGGCCCGGCTAAAACTCGAGGCCGAAACACTGCGCAAGGCAGCTGAGGAGCTGGAACGCAAACGCGCCGAGGCTGAAGTGGCGCGGAAGCTGGCAGAGGAACAGGCGCGTCTACGTGCCGAAGAAGAAGCGCGGATACGAGCTGCGGAAGAAGCCCGTAAGCAAGCTGAAGCGGAAATGCGCCAGCGTGTCGAAGAAGAAATGCGCCGGCAAGCTGAAGAGGAACTACGCCGCCAAGCCGAGGAGGCAGCCAAAGCTCGCGCCGCTGAGGAAGCACGAATGCGAGCTGAAGTAGAAGCGTTCATGCGTGCCGAGGCGGAAGCAAAGCAGAAGGCTGAAGAGGAAGCACAGCGCCAGGCGGAAGAAGCACGGGTGCTTGAGGAGATACGTGCGCGTTTGGCTGAGGAAGCGCAACGACGCGCTGGAGAAGAGCGGGCTCGGCAAGAAGCTGAAGACCGTAAGCGCGAAGAGGAACGTCTGCGACTGGAACAGGAAACACTGATGCAGGTTGCTGCCGATCTGGCACGGCGTCGCAACCAACTCGATGAGGCCCGGCAAAAAGCCGAGGAAGAAGCTGGCTTGTTAGTCGCAGCTGAAGAACGTGCCAGGGCAGAAAACGAAGCAAGAAGGCAGGCCGAACTCGAGCGTCAGCGTCGGGAAGCCGAGGCCAGAAAGTCTGAAGAAGCGCAATTGGCTGAAGCTCGTCGGCGCGCTGCCGAGGAACGCCTGCTGGCGGAACAGGCCAGGCTGCAAGCCGAGGAGGAAGCGAATCGGCTTCATGAATTGGAGTCGGAACGCAGCAAAGCGGAGACTGAAGCCGCGCGTCTGGCTGAGCAGCAGCAACGAATCAAAGCGGAGATACTTGAGCTTAGCAAGGCTGAGGAAGAGCAGCGGCTGCGCATTGAAGAGGAAATCAAGAACCGCCGGGAAGCCGAGCGCCGCTTAAAGGAACAGGAACTGAAGGCCGAAGAAGAAGCTCAAAGAGCAGCCGAAAGTATTCGCCATAGATCCGAAGAGCAATCGCGTCGCAGGGCAGAGCTCGAGGCGCACTTGCAGCAAGAGGAAGCGCGTCTTCGCGCAGAGGAAGAAGCTCGCGTCCAGACGGAGTTAGACACTCAGCGAGTCACCGAAGAAATACGCCTGAAGACTGAAGAGCAGTCCTTCCGTCGTGCCGAACTCGAGGCGCAACTGAAGCAGGAAGCATCCCGGCTGCAAGTTGAAGAGGAAGCTCGTGCCGCAGTCGAAGCAGAAGCGCTGAGAATTGCGGAAGAGATTCGACTTAAGGCCGAAGAGCAAGCGCGTCGTCGCGCAGAGCTTGAGGCCCGAATGAGAGAAGAGGAATCGCGTCTCAGAGCGGAAGAGGAAGCTGGTGCAGCTGTTGAAGCCCAGGTGCAGCGATTCGCCGAGGAGATGCGCCTGAAAGCAGAGGAGCAAGCGCGTCGTCGCGCAGAGCTCGAAGCGCGAATAAGAGAAGAAGAAGCTCGTCTCAGGGCTGAAGACGAAGCTCACGCAGCCGCCGAAGGAGAAGCGCAGAGAATTGGCGAAGAGATGCGCCTGAAAGCCGAAGAGCAAGCGCGACGTCGCGAAGAGCTTGAGGCTCAGCTAAGAGAAGAGGAAGCGCGTCTCAGGGCCGAAGAAGAAGTTCACCAGGCTTCTGAAGAAGAAACGAGACGTCACGCAGAAGAGCTGCGGTTTAGAGCTGAAGAGGAAGCTCGCCGTCGCGCTGACGTCGAGGCCCAACTCAGAGAAGAGGCAGCACGACTACAAGCGGAACAGGAAGCCCGCGCTGCAATTGAAGAAGAAGCGCGACGGCTTGCTGAAGAGTTCCGTTTGAAAGCGCAGGAAGAATCGCAAAGGCGAGCGGAAGTTGAAGCGCGCGTTAAGGAAGAAGAAGCGCGGCTGCAAGCTGAGCAGGAAGCCAGCGCAAGGTTCGAAGAGGAAGCTCGCGTTGCGGAACAGGCCCGCCTCGAAGCGGAAGAAGCCGCGAGTCGCCGGCGCGCTGAAGCAGAAGCCCGATTGATTGAAGCCGAAGCTCGTCTGCAGGAGCAGCACGAAGCGAGCGCGCGCGCCGAAGCAGAAGCAAAGCGAGTTGCAGAAGAGACCCGCCTAATCGCGGAAGAAGCTCAACGGCGAGCTGCGAATGAAGCCGCGGGATTTCGCCTGGTATTAAGTTCGGAAGAAGCAGCCGAACCGGCGCCGGCGCCGGAACTTTCCGAGACTGTGGATCAATATCAAGCGGAGGATCTATCGTGGGTGGTAAACAGTTCCCCGCATCCGGAAGAAGCCGCCGAGCCGCTGTTCACAATTGAAGAGGAAGCGGAACCTGTTGAACAACCGGCGCCGAAGCCGGCTCAGACCCATGCGAAATCTATTGATGTAGTTCTTGCTGAAAAGGGAATCGCTTCTGCGGAAGACGATGGTGGTATTCCTTCCGAAGTACTTAATCGCCTGGGCAGTGCAGATCCTGACGAACGCAAAGCAGCGTTGTCAGAAGTGGTGCGAGTCGGCGGCGACGATGCTTTTCGCTGCATCACGCGCGCGTTTGACGACGACGTAGTTGAAGTCCGAAACGCTGCGGCTTGCGCGCTCTTTGATTTGCAACCCGACCGCGCCGGCACATTCACTCGCGCCCTGCGCGAAGGAACGCCTGAGCGTCGCCGCAAAATCGGACAGGCATTGGCCGGTTCCGGATTAGCGAAGGACGCGATCGGCTGTCTCTCGGGCGAGAGCCGCGAGAAAACCTACGATGCATTTTCACTGCTGTTCCTGATGGCAAAAGCCGGCGAAGTGCTGCCGTTGATGCAGGCCATCGAAGATTATCCCAACGTCGAAGTCCGCATTGCGGTCGTCAAACTGCTCGCGCTCAGTGGCCAGCCGGAAATCGTTCCGGCGTTCCGAAGGATGGCTGTGCGGGGGTCGTTGCCGTCAGAAGTTCGCTCGGCAGTGATGGAAGCGATTTATCAAATCAGCAGCCAGGCACGTGAGAGTGCGCCGTCGGCAGCGTGACGAAATGACGGGTCAAGGGTAAAGGGCAAAGGGTAACAATTAGATTTTCAATTAGCCCTGGAAGAATTTCTTCCAGGGCTGCTTTTCTTTTGGCTGTGCAGCTCAACTAAGCTGCTAAGCCAGGACTAGTTCAGGAAATTGATCGCAAATTCGACCGTTACCCCTTACCCCTTCTCCATTTCCCCTCTCGGTTTTTGCTTTTCACTATTTACGATTTACCATTTACTATTTACTTTTCCAATGCCTTTCAAACTGCAATCAACTTATCAACCCAAAGGGGATCAACCGCAGGCAATCGATAGTCTGGTGCGTGGGCTCAACGAGGGCCTGAAGGATCAGGTGCTGCTGGGCATCACCGGCAGTGGCAAGACCTTCACAATTGCGAGCGTTATTCAGCGAACGCAGCGTCCCACACTGGTTCTGGCGCACAACAAAACTCTGGCTGCCCAGCTTTACCAGGAATTCAAGTCGCTCTTCCCCGGGAACGCTGTCGAGTATTTCGTTTCTTACTACGACTACTACCAGCCTGAAGCTTACGTGCCGGCCGCCGACGTCTACATCGAGAAAGAAGCGATCGTTAACCAGGAGATTGATCGACTGCGGATGTCGGCCACGCGCGCTCTGTTTGAGCGCCGTGATGTGATTGTGGTGGCGAGTGTTTCCTGCATCTACGGTCTCGGCGATCCTGACGCCTATTACGGCATGTTGCTTTTTCTGGAGCCGGGCACGCGCATGGCTCGGGAGGCTTTGCTGCAACGCCTGGTTGAATTGCAGTACGAACGATCCGACGTCAACTTTCAGCGCGGCACATTCCGCGTAAGGGGAGACGTTGTCGAAATCTATCCGAGTTACCAGGACCAGGCCTACCGGATAGAGCTGTGGGGTGATGAGGTCGATTCGATTTACACGATTGATCCGTTGCTCGGCGATGTAATTACCAAACACAACGCCCGCGTGCCGATTTATCCGAAGAGTCACTACGTGATGTCGCGGCCCACGATCCGGCGGGCTTTGAAATCCATCAAAGAAGAACTCGAGTGGTGGGAGCCCAAACTGATCGCCGAAGGCAAGTTGCTTGAAGCGCAGCGGCTACATCAACGCACGATGTTCGATCTCGAACTGATCAAGGAAATGGGTTTTTGCCGGGGGATCGAAAACTATTCACGCCACCTCACCGGCAAGAAGCAGGGTGAACCGCCACCCACTTTGCTCGATTACCTGCCGCGCGACACGATGATGATCATCGACGAGTCGCACCAGAGTGTTCCGCAAATTCGCGGCATGTTCGAAGGAGACCAATCGCGAAAACGCACTCTGGTCGAGTATGGTTTTCGTTTACCATCGGCGCTCGACAATCGCCCGTTGAGCTTTAGTGAATTCGAAGCGCGCATCGGACAGACGATCTACGTTTCGGCAACACCCGGCCCATATGAGTTGACCAAGTCGGGTGGCGAAGTGATCGAACAAATCATTCGACCGACAGGTTTACTGGATCCGGAAGTGGAAGTTCATCCGGTCAAAGGGCAGATAGATCACTTGCTAGAAGAATGCCGGCTGCGAGCGGAACGTCGTGAACGGGTGCTGGTCACTACTCTCACCAAGCGCATGGCGGAAGATTTGACGGAGTACTTCACTGAAGTTGGCGTCCGAGTACGCTATCTGCATTCGGATATTGAGACGCTGGAGCGCATCAAGATTCTGCGTGACCTGAGACGTGGAGAGTTTGATGTTCTGGTCGGCATCAACTTGCTGCGCGAGGGCCTGGACCTACCAGAAGTCTCGTTGGTTGCGATTCTGGATGCCGACAAGGAAGGTTTCCTGCGTTCAGAGCAGTCGCTGATTCAAACGATAGGCCGCACGGCGCGTAATGCAAAAGGCAAAGCAATTTTGTACGCGGACCGCATGACCGATTCGATGAAGCGAGCGATTGGAGAGACGGAACGGCGGCGTTCAATCCAGGAGATCTACAACGAGGAGCAGGGAATTGTGCCGATGACGATCGTCAAGCCAATCGAGTCGACGCTGATCACTGCTTCGGAAGCGGATTATTTCAAGGTGCCGACGGACATCGAAGAAATTGAGGACTATTCGCCGGAGAACATCGAGGCGACGATTGTGAAACTTGAAGTGGACATGCGCGCTGCCGCTAAGCGTTTCGAGTTTGAACGCGCCGCCGAGCTGCGTGATCGCATAAAAGTACTGCGCGACCGCGAGCTGGCGTTGGCGTAACTTGCGGCTTGCCGCCCGAGGTGCGGAAGGTCTCGACCTTCCGTGAAAGTCGACCGCGAGTTGGGGCTCGGACATCGGGCGGCAAGCCGCTGAAACGAATCTTGAAGATTAATGTTAACGAAGTCAGATCCTGACGATATCCAACCGTACCTTAGCGACGCGAGTTTCGTGCGCGATGGGCATGCAGACCGCGTGGTCCTTCCCGAAAACGCCGATGACGTTGCGGAAGTTTTGCGAACTGCTAGCCGGGATAAAACTCCAGTTTCTGTTTCCGGGGCCGGTACCGGAACAGTCGGCGGTCGAATCGCGTTGGCTGGAATCGTGCTGGCTACTGACAAACTCAACCAGATAAAAAGTGTGATGCACCGGGACGAAGGTGGACGCGCAGTCGCTGAAGCAGGCGTGCCGTTGTCTGATCTGCAGCGTTTCGTCGAGTCTGAAGATCTCTTTTATCCGCCTGATCCCACTGAGCGCTCCTGCTTTCTCGGCGGGACCGTTGCAACGAACGCCTCCGGCGCGCGTACCTTCAAGTATGGGCCAACCAGAAACTATGTGCAGCGATTGAAAATTGTGTTGCCGACCGGCGATCTCATCAACTTGCGGCGTGGCGAACTTCGCGCCGATGCTTGCGGAGAACTCAAAATTCCCCTTCCCTCGGGCCGTGTGGTGGAAGTGCAGTTGCCGAGCTACCGAATGCCACAGACTCGCAAGCACGCGGCTGGTTATTATTCTGCGCCTAACATGGATGCCCTCGATCTCTTCATTGGCAGTGAAGGGACGCTGGGAGTAATCGTCGGTATTGAAGTCGTACTGCTGCCGCGGCCCCAGGGTTTGTTAAGTGGCATCGTCTTCTTCGATTCCCGCGAACGACTGCTGGGGTTTGTTCGCGAAGCAAGAGAGGTTTCGCTGGCCAACCGCGGAGATCGAGATCGCGCTGGTCGGTTGGGCGGTCTTTTGGAGAAGGCGTTGGAAGTTACCGATCGAGAAGACCTGTTGGCGTCACTCGATGAATTGCCCTCGCCGCCAGAACCTGAGCGCAGTTTGAGCATTGACGCGCGTGCGCTTGAGTATTTCGACAACGAATCTTTGAATTTCCTGCGACAAAAGTACGAGGCGATTCCAGCGGATGCCGTTGGCGCGATTTTCTTTGAACAGGAAACGACCGGCGAGACCGAAGATTCGTTGATGACTGATTGGCTGGCATTACTGGAAAAGCATAATGCGCTCGCTGACAAGTCGTGGTTTGCAACTGATGAGAAGGATCAGACCAAGCTGCGTGAATTCCGTCATGCGTTGCCGGTTCTAATGAACGAATGGTTTGCCAGTCACAAGCAGCGAAAAGTCTCTACAGACATGTGTGTCCCCGATGAAGCGTTCCCGAAAATGCTTTCTTATTACGAAGAGACGCTGCGGCTGAGCGAACTCCGTTACACGATCTTCGGGCACATTGGCGACAGCCACGTCCACGTCAACATCCTGCCGCGCAACGACGACGAAGCAGCACGGGCGCGCCAGATTTACGTCGAGTTTCTTAAACGCGCCGCTGCCCTTCACGGCACGCTCTCGGCGGAGCACGGAGTTGGTAAACTGAAACGTGAGTATTTGAAGTTGTTCTATAGCGAAGAGCACTTGCGCCAGATGGCCGCGCTAAAAAAGGCTTTCGACCCGGCCGGAATCCTGGGCCGAGGAAATATTTTCTCGGAGGAGTTGTTGTGATTAGTAGCCAGTTTGCCAGTACTTAGTAATCAGTAGTCGGTAACGGACGAGCGGCAATCAGGTCTTTGACCTCAGGTGCGCGGCAAGTCTTTGACTTGCCGAAGAAGTCTTTCAATATTTCTGGAGGTCTTCGACCTCATCTACGCAAGGGCTTTTGCATGGTCTTTGACCAGCGAGTGCGCGGCAAGTCTTTGACTTGCCAACACGATTCCTCTAACTCTTTTGAAGATCTTCGACCTTCAAAATGGCTTTCAGGATTTCAATCGATACACCAGCGCTTTTCATAAGCGCGGTCGGCAAAGACCGCTTGCCGGTTTTCCAGGCTGAAGCTCTGAAGAAGATAACGGGCGAGGCATTAAACGAAGCGCGCACTTCGTGCGGATTTCTTTTGTTTGCTTATGTCTTTATGCCGGACCACCTTCATCTCTTGACTGATGCTCCACAGAAACCATCGCGAGTTCTCCAGTATATCAAGGGCATTATCGGACATCGCGTGATCAGCCACCTGAAGGTTCCTAAGTTCGAAAGCTCGCTTGTTAAGCTTCAACATGAAGATTGGAAGCGAAATCATAGATACTCGCTGTGGCAACATGATTCGGATATCTTTACCGTGAACAGCGAATCAAAATTTATGGAGAAAGTGAACTACATTCATATGAATCCGGTGCGTGCCGGATTGGTAGAACGTCCGGAAGACTATAAGTGGTCGAGTGCTCGCTGGTGGGCTGGAAGGCCCAAAGAAGATGAACCGCTCAAGGTCGATCTTGATAAGATAATTTGGCGAAGATCGGTCGGAGACCGAAAATTCAGAAAGTGAGTCGGACGGCAAGTCGGAGACTTGCCGCGCACCCGAGGTCAGAGACCTGATCGCTGCTCTCGGCCACTAATCTGGCCACTGGGGCCACTGCTTTTATGTTCCGTTTCACCACAGCTGGAGAATCACACGGGCGCGCGCTGGTCGCTATACTCGAAGGTATGCCTGCAGGGCTGCCAGTTGATATTGATCTACTGAATCAAGAGTTGCAACGCCGGCAGTGGGGCTATGGTCGTGGCGGGCGGATGAAGATCGAGCAGGATCGGGCTGAGATTCTTAGTGGTGTCCGGCACGGTTTGACTCTTGGTTCGCCAATCGCGCTTTTGATCGAGAATAAGGATTGGGCAAACTGGACAGAAGTCATGGCTGCAGAGCCAACCGAAATTCTCAGTGACAAATCACGCGCCTTGAAGCGTCCGCGCCCGGGCCACGCTGACCTCGCAGGCGGTCAGAAGTATGACGCACGCGATCTGCGCAACGTGCTCGAACGCGCGTCTGCACGTGAGACGGCAGCCCGCGTTGCTTGCGGCGCACTGGCCAAACAGTTATTGAGTTCATTTGGCATTGAGCTCCGCAGTCATGTGATCCAGCTCGGAGGCATTCCGGACAAGCCATTGGAACTAAGCTGGCGCGAGATTGAAGCGATTCCTGATGAAGCGCCACTGCGTTGTGCTGATGTCGACGCCCAACAAAAGATGGTGGAACTCATCGATGCGAAGCGTGAGGCGGGAGATACGTTGGGCGGTATTTTCGAAGTCGCTGCGCGCGGCGTCGTCCCTGGTTTGGGTTCGCACACGGCCTGGGATTTGAAACTGGATGGACGACTGGCGCAGGCAATCATGTCGATTCCAGCGGTGAAAGCAGTTTCGATTGGCGCCGGCAGCGAAGCAAGTGCTTTGCCTGGTTCGGAAGTGCACGACGAGATCGCATACAACAACGAAACCAAAGAATTCATTCGCGCGACCAATCGCGCGGGTGGGCTTGAGGGCGGCGTCACCAACGGCGAAGAGATTAGAATTCGGGGGCATCTGAAACCGCTGTCGACGTTAAGACGTCCGCTTCGTTCGGTAGACATAGATACAAAGCAGGAACACGTTGCCGCTTTTGAAAGGTCAGACATTACGGCTGTCCCTGCGGCCGGAGTTATTGGCGAGGCCATGACGGCGTTGACTTTGGTTGGCACGATGCGCGAGAAATTTGGCGGCGACAGTCTTGGCGAGATGAAGCGCAACTTCGAAGGGTATCGGGAACAGTTGCGCGGATACTAAGAACAGGAAAAAAGGAACAGGTCGCTGGTCAGTTTGATAAACGAGAAGCCATTACGGAACCGCAGCGCGGTAGCGCCGGATGCTAGAGTCAACTCTAAATCCTACATGAATGCGTGGCTGGTAATCACTAAACTTGACACTAACATCCGGCGCTACCGCGCTCGGTTCTGTAATGGTCGCTGACTCCTTATATTATCAAACTGACCACTACTACGGGAACACAATGGCATTGATGGAAATCGTGACGTGGCCGAATCCGATCCTGGACATACCAGGCGATCCGGTCACGGACTTCGGCTTGGAACTGAAGACGCTGGTCCGCGACATGTTTGAAACGATGTACGCGGCGCCGGGCGTCGGTCTTGCTGCGGTGCAGGTAGGCGTCTCGAAACGTCTGTTTGTGATGGATTGTTCCGGCGGCAAAGATCCGGACCAACAGGTCGTCATGATCAATCCGGAGATTATCCACGTCGAGGGCGAGCAAAACGGCGAAGAGGGTTGTCTGTCGTTTCCAGGTATCTTCACGCCGGTCGAGCGCAGTCTGCGAGCGGTCGTCAGGGCGCACGACATCAATGGTAACGAGTTTGAGATTGACCAGACAGAACTGACGGCCCGCTGCATGTTGCATGAAACCGACCACTGCGACGGGATCGTGTTTCTTGACAAGATGAGCGTGCTCAAACGCGAGTTGGTTAAGCATAAGATCAAGAAACTGCAGAAAGCGGGGAAGTGGGTGGCGCGGTAGACGGTCATGGCAATGAGGTCAGTACCACCACGCGGTAGCGGGTGGGTCTCAAGTTGACCTCTCGCCTGTGACAGACCCACCCGCTACCGCGTGGTGGTACTGACCTCATTGCCCTGCTACTATTTGCAAAAACAAACAATTGGAGTCGACTAATGCCTACCGAATTTCGTAACGAACCGTTTACTGATTTCAGCAAAGAAGAGAATGCGCAGGCGATGCGCGCCGCGCTTGAGAAGGTAAAAAGCGAGTTGGGGCGTGAGTATCCGTTGGTGATTGGCGGCGAGCGAATTATGACCGACGCCAAACTGGACAGCATCAACCCCGCGAATCGCACGCAAATCGTCGGCAAGTTTCAAAAGGCGACGAAGGAGTTGGCGAACAAAGCGGTTGAGTCGGCTTACAACGCCTTCCAGACCTGGAAAAACACGACCTTCGCCGAACGCGCCGATTTGATGTTTCGCATCGCTGCTATCCTGCGCGAACGCAAGCATGAGTTGTCTGCGTGGATGGTCCACGAAGTGGCGAAGACCTGGGCCGAAGCAGATGGCGATACTGCCGAGGCAATCGACTTCCTCGAGTTCTATGGCCGGGAAATGTTGCGCTACGGCGGCGACCAACCGCTGGTTAACGTCCCGGGCGAGCATAATGCGCTTTCCTACATTCCGCTGGGCGTGGTGGCTGTGATTCCACCGTGGAATTTTCCGCTTGCGATCATGGCGGGAATGACAAGTGCGGCGTTTGTTACCGGCAATACGGTAGTCCTCAAACCCTCGTCCGACGCCCCCACGATCGCCTTCAAGTTTTTTGAAATTCTCGAGGAGGCTGGGCTGCCAGCCGGTGTCGTAAATTTCATGACGGGATCGGGCGCGGAAGTCGGCGACTTGATCGTTGATCACCCAAAGACTCGCTTCGTCGCGTTCACGGGCTCGAAGGAAATTGGACTGCGGATCAACGAACGCGCGGCGAAGGTCCAGGATGGACAAATCTGGATTAAGCGCGTGATCGCGGAAATGGGTGGCAAAGACGCGATCATCGTCGCCGACGACGCGAATCTCGACGAAGCTGCCACCGGAGTTGTGCAATCGGCTTTTGGTTTTCAGGGTCAAAAATGTTCGGCCTGCTCCCGCGCCATCATCGACGCGCGCGTTTACGATCAGATGTTGGAAAAGATTGCTGAGCGCACGGAAAAGATCAAAACTGGCGATCCGGCCGATGTCGCCACCAATATGAGCGCGGTAATTAACGAGAAAGCTTTCAAGGCCATCAACGGTTACATTGAAAAAGGAAAGAGCGAAGGCGGCCGCGTGTTGGCCGGTGGTGGCTCCGACGGCGAGCAGGGATTCTTTATCGAGCCTACGGTCATCGCTGATGTGAAGCCTGGCGCCACGATTGAGCAACAGGAAATCTTTGGGCCGGTGCTGGCAGTGATCAAAGCAGAAAATTATGACGACGCGTTAAAGATCGCCAACGACACCGAGTTTGGTTTGACGGGCGCAGTCTATAGTGCTGACGAGGCGAAGCTCGAACGAGCGCGCCGTGAGTTTCACGTCGGTAATCTTTATCTCAATCGTAAGTGTACCGGTGCGCTCGTGGGCGTCCATCCATTTGGCGGCTTCAACATGTCGGGCACTGATTCAAAGGCGGGCGGCAGAGATTATCTTTTGCTGTTCATGCAGGCCAAGGTTACAGCAGAAAAAATGGGCGCCACCGAAAGCGCAACGGCGGAGAAACGAGCCGCAATTTAAAGAAGTCCAAAGTCCAACGTCCAAAGTCCAAAGTCAGCTTAAGTAGAAGAACTTTGGACTTTGGACGTTGGACTTTGGACTACCTCGATACATGCGCATAGTTTTCATGGGCACGCCAGAAGCTGCGGTGCCGTCGCTCGCGCGTTTGCTGAGCGATGGCCACGAGATTGTCTCGGTCTGGACCCAGCCCGATAAACCCGCCGGTCGCGGCGACAAACTACACCAACCTCCAGTCAAACAATTCGCGCTGCTTCAAGGTCTCAAAGTCGAACAACCTCAGAAGATCAAGACTGATCAGGCAAAGGAGCTGTTTGGGTCCTACCACGCCGACCTCGCGGTGGTAGTTGCTTACGGTCGTATTCTGCCGAAGGAATTTCTTGAGGCGCCGCGTGGTGGTTGCGTCAACGTTCATTTCTCCCTGCTGCCGCTTTATCGTGGGGCTGCACCGACAAATTGGGCGATCGTGAATGGTGATGCGAAGACCGGCGTCACTACGATGTTTATCGAGGAAGAGCTCGACTCCGGCCCGATCCTGTTGCAACGCGAAACGGCGATTGGTGATGAGGAGACGGCGCCAGAGTTGATGCTCCGCCTGGCAAGCATGGGTGCCGAGCTGTTGAGCGAGACACTTGAGAAACTTGACAACATTACGCCGCGTTTGCAGGACGACGCAGCCGCGACTTTTGCACCAATCCTGAAAAGACACCACGGATTGATCGACTGGGCCATGCCGGCGGCTGCTATCGAACGTCGCGTGAGAGGATTGCAGCGCTGGCCCAATGCATTCACCCTGCACCACGGCCAGCGTTTGATTGTTTGGAAATCTGCTGCGCAAACATCAGATAAGCCCGGCGGAACAACTGGTGAAGTTGTGATTGCACATGGCGACGATCTGATGGTGCAGTGCGGCGAAGGCACGCAGCTGCGTCTGATCGAGGTGCAGCCTGAGGCAAAACGCCGCATGAGCGCGCGCGACTTCCTCAATGGAACGCATCTGAAAGTTGGCGACCGATTTGGTGAAGTCTAAGTCTGTTTCGCCGGCCCGGCTGGCCGCGTTTGAAATCCTCCAGCGCGTTGCGGATGGAGCGTACGCTTCAGTCCTTCTTGCTCAGAGGGAGCCGGAACTCGAACTTCCGGATCGCGGTTTGTGCCACGAGCTGGTGATGGGCGCGTTGCGCTGGCAACTCTGGCTTGACGGGCTGATTGAATACTACGCAAACCGCAAAACTAGCGACCTCGATGTCGGCGTGCAAATAGCGCTGCGTCTTGCTCTGTATCAGCTTCGCTTCCTTTCTCGCATTCCCGCATCTGCAGCTGTTAACGAGTCAGTAAAGCTCACCAATCTCGCGCGACTGCGATCGGCCGGGGCTTTCGTCAACGCAGTCCTGCGACGTGCGACACGCGAGCCGGAAATAGATCCTGCAGCCAACATCGAAGATTCAATTGAACGACTGGCAGTGGTAACGTCGCATCCGCAATGGTTGATTGCGCGTTGGCAGGCGGCATTTGGCGCTGCGGAAACGGAAGCCCTCGCGTACGCGAATAACCTACGGGCCCCGATCGCATTTCGCGTCGTCAAGAAGCGGGCAAACGAAAGAGAAATTTGCGAACGCTTGCAAAAAGCCGGCGCGACAATTGTTCCCTCTAAAGTTGCGAGCGGAGCCTGGCGAACTGGCGGGGCGACTGAGCTGTTGCATGAGCTAGTCGCTCGCGGGGAAGTTTACCTCCAGGACGAGGCTTCGCAATCGGTGGCAACACATCTCGATTTGCGCTCTGGTCAACGAGTGTTGGACGTTTGCGCTGCGCCCGGAAGTAAAACTACTCAGATTGCCGACCTCAGCCTCGATGCGAATGAAGTAGTTGGGGGCGACTTATACGAGCACCGTTTGCAAACAATAAAGAAAAGCGCCCGGCTACAGGGTCTGGAAAGTATCAGCTACGTTGCGCTCGATGCGACGCAGCCTTTGCCGTTCGCGGAAGCTGCGTTTGATCGTGTTCTGGTTGACGCGCCCTGTTCCGGTACGGGGACGTTGCGGCACAACCCCGAGATTCGCTGGCGGCTTTCAGAGTCAGACGTTGCAGACCTGGCCGCGCGTCAAAAAAGAATTCTCACTAATGCAGCGAAAGTTGTCAGACCTGGAGGTCGCCTGGTTTATTCAACCTGCTCAGTTGAGTGGGACGAAAACGAGGACGTTGCGCAATGGTTTCTGACGAACAACGAAAGTTTCCGAGCGGTTGATTTGCCGGCCACGACTTCGTCCAGGAGTCGTTTAGGGTCTCTTCGTCTGTGGCCGCATCGTCAGGGAACCGACGGGTTTTTTATCTGCGCTATGGAGCGCAGCTGGTGAAGGGGATTCAACTCTTTGGAGTGCGGTGATTTGTCACCGCTTTCGCCGCCCGCGACCTGGCGCGACCTTCTGTGGAAAGCAATCATGTGCCGCGTGTGTGCGTCACGCCGCCCAAGGCCAAAGCGGTGACAGGTCAGCGCACTCCAAAGAGGCGAGGCTGAGGACACCTAAACTTTGCGGCGTCACCTAGCGAATGTTAGACTTCGCAGCTTGGTTGGGTCTCCTCGATCCGGTTAGTTTCTGAGCAATTGCAAGTGAGGTAGTTAGGTACGGCCAACGGCGCACTCTCAGCACTTCGACGGCTTGCCATCGTGATCGCGATAGCGATCGTTTTTGTGTTTGGCCTTGCCACCACGGTTTTCCTGTCTCTGCGGAGTCCTGAAGTTACAGTTCCCGACGTCATCGGCAAAGACCGCTTCGAGGCTGAGCACGTGTTAGGAGAAGCAGGCCTCAACTTTCGCGTTCGTGCGACACGCCCCAGCAACCAAGTGAAAGAGAACGTGGTTCTGTTTCAACTGCCGCGGGCCGGCGAGGTGGTAAAGGCGGGGCAAACAGTCGCAATGGACATTAGTCGTCCGGCGAAAGAAGGCGAAGCTGGAGACGCTGTTCCTGAAAAATCGCCGGAATCCAAGCCTGAAAACCAAAACGACAATTCGTCAGCGGCGAACGAAAACAAACCTCGGCCGAACCGGAATACCAACAGGAACACCAACGAAAACGGCAATGCGAACAAGAACGCAAATGCGAACCGCGTGGTAAACCGAAACGCGAACAATAGCAACGTCAACAGAAATGCAACTCGTCCAGCTACCGAGAATACGAATCGACCACCACTGATTATTAACAACAACGCGAACCGGGCAACCACCCCGAATGCGAATGTTCGACCGCCCGCGGCGCGACCGTCCCCGACCGTGAGACCAAACTAAGAATTGTCGCCGACACTCATGAGTAACGACCGCACCATCGATATTGCTCCGTCGATTCTGTCAGCGGACTTCTCTCGTTTGGGAGAGGAAATAGAGGCGGTAAAACGCGGCGGCGCTACTATCCTGCACGTCGACGTCATGGACGGACACTTTGTGCCCAACCTTACCGTTGGCTTGCCTGTAGTAAAGTCGCTTGCGGCAGCGACTGACCTTCCGATCGACGCTCATTTGATGATTTCTGAGCCTGGCCGGTACGCGCAGCAGTTTGTCGAAGCTGGCGCCAGGATGGTTTCAGTTCACGTTGAGGCTGATGCGCATCTGCACCGCACGCTCAACGCGATTAGGACAGCCGGAGCGCAGGCAGGTGTCGTCATCAATCCAGCGACGCCCGTTGCGAGCTTGGTGGAAGCGCTTCCTTATGCTGATTATGCACTCGTGATGTCGGTCAATCCTGGTTTTGGCGGGCAGAAGTTCATCAAAACATCGATTGATAAGCTCCGTCGCCTGCGACAAATGATTGAAGAACGCAAACTAAATGTGCGGATAGAAATCGACGGCGGTATTGATTTGGAGAATATTGGCGCCGTAGTGGCTGCCGGGGCCGAAATTATTGTTGCCGGCTCAGCAATTTTCGGCACGGGAAGCCCGGAAAATGCGGTTCGGGGGTTACGCGAAGCAACCGTCCAGTGGGTTTAAGGCTCTTATCGTAGAATTTGGTCGCGGATTTTCCTTACTTTCTGATGGTTTATCGACGCCATCGAGCAAGTTTATCGGAGGTTTTGTTTATGAGTTCTCGCTTTTCTGCGCTTTTCGCGCTTTGTCTGGCGCTGGTGATGTTCTTAGCGGGTAACGCGCTGGGTCAAAAAGCGCAGAGCGAGCTTTCCGCAATTCAGCGGATGGACGTGATGCGATCGAGACTCGAGGGAATGCGCCGATCGCTTACGAGCGCGATTTCTTCCCTGCCGAAAAGCTCGAACGAGAAGAAGGATCTTGACGCTCCTCGTGAGCGACTGACGAGCCTTGATAAAGAAGTCGCGTCCCTCATGTCAGAGCTTAGTGATGTACGGGGCAAGCAGGATCGTTCCGAGCGTTATGACCCGACGATTCTTGATCGCCTTGAAACCTCGGTTGCTGAACTGAATCCCCGTGTCGAGACCGCCTTACAGGAAACAGCAAAAGCGCGCGGCGCTACGGCGACGACTGCTGCCGCCCCGGCAAAGAAAAAGAAGAAGGGGAAACTCTTTGGCTTGTTTGGCGGCGGAGACAGTGACAAATATGAAGAACTAACCGGAACGGTGGCCCCGGGACGCGATCGCGTACTTTTTGAAGAGGCTGCCAAGGAAGTCAGAAAAGGAAACCACGAAGTCGGGCGTTTGTTGTTCTCAACCATTATTAATACCTATCCGGATTCCGGCTTCCTGCCGCTGGCCAAACTCGCAATCGCCGATTCGTTTTATCTGGAAGGCACCGGTTCGTCTTTGATTCAGGCAGCGCAAGCTTATCTTGATTGGCTGACCTTCTTTCCGACCGACCCACTTGCGCCGTACGCAATGTTGAAAGTCGCCGAGTCGGAAATGAGACAGATGGGACTTGCGGATCGCGATATCACCCATGCGCGCAAAGCTGAACAACGGCTGAAGACTCTGCTGCAGCAGTATCCCAATACTTCTATTCGCACAGTCGTGGAAGATCGGTTAATCGAAACGCAAGAGAACCTGGCAATGCATGGTTATGGAGTCGCAAACTTCTATATGGCCCGGTACGACAACAAAAAAGGCGGCCTCAAAGGAGCGCAGTCGCGACTCAAAGAAGTGAACGAGAAATATCCCAACTTTTCTCTCAGAGATGAGGTGTTGTTCAAGTTGGCGTACACCTATCAGCAGGAAGAAGAGCCGGATGAGGCGGCAAAATATTACCAGGAGATGCTGCGCAATTTTCCCAACAGCCATTACGCTGATAAGGCAAAAGAACAACTGAGCATCATCGGCGCCCCGGTCCCCGAGCCTGATCCGCGTCGCCGGAACGTGGCGCCGGCGGAGCATCCCGGCATGGTGGGGAGTTTGATGAAAGAGTTTCTCGGAAAGGCAGATGTCACCGTCAGCACCGACGGAATTCTGATCAGCAAGAATAAGCAGGAAGGTCGCAGCGACCTGATCGACGAGGCCTTGAAATACAACGGTCAATTGCCGACGAATGTAACGCCGGTCGCACCGGTTCAACGAAAGCAGCTGGTGCCGAATCAAACGCCAAGGCCGACAACCCCGAATTCCATTCAAGCGCCAACCAGCGTGCCGGCCAGCCAAACGCCAGGCGGCATAAAGCCCTAGTTAACAGCAGCAGAGTTCAACAGAAGTTGGCCTGTCGTGATCATCATGGCGGGCCGCTTTCTTTTGTGACCCCGATCTCTTAACCTTGCCTGCGACCGCGTTAACAACGAGAGAAGGAATCGCAATGGCCAATACTCTTTCCGCCGATGTCCAGGCTGAATTGCTGAGCCGCCACAAAGCGACCGTTAAGACCGTGTTGTCGCTATTGATCGGGATAGTTCTCTTGTGTGTCCTCGCTTTTGTCAGTCAAAAATTTTTGACCCAGCGAGCCAACAATCTTGATATCCCAGTTCGCATTACGATCTTGATGTTTGGTCTGGGATCGATTGTCTTTCGACGAACCAGATTTGCGCAGATGCGTCTGCAGGATATCGCTGCAGTACGGGGCGCCACCGGACTGCTCGTGTCGTTACAGCGCACCACCATGCTCGTAGCGCTGATTGGGGTGGCGATAGCAGTTATCGGGTTTGTCGCGACGTTGCTAACCGGAGCGGCACTTTACACCTATCAAGCCGGCGTCGTGGCAGCGGCCGTCCTGCTTTATGGGTATCCGGTTCGAAATTCCTGGCAGCAGGCGCTGGCGAGATTTGCCCCGGAAGAGCTGGCTCCTCCGCCTCCGAAACTTTGAATATGTGGACGGTACCCACGCCCTGCCGCGTGTTAGCACCAACCTCACCCCACGGCTGAGAAAAGCATTGATCTTGGTTTCCCCGGTTTGGTAGTCTTCTTTTGGTAGTCCCAACCAGCCGGCCCCGGCCTGGTTCGTTCCTTTAACCGCCTTCCTCCTCAGGCCTTTCACCCGCGCGCGTCTCCCAGTTCCAAGGCGCCGACCCGGTAAATTAATGAAGTCAAAACTAAACCCCTCGATGACTATTACTCACTTTGGCCGTCGCCTGTTTTTCGCATTCAGTGTTGTGTTGGTCTCGCTAGGTTTTTGTTGGAGCCTCCAGGCGCAAAACATTCAGCCGCGACCCGTGGCACGCGTGATTTCCGAGCCGAGTGCAACTGCCGGTCTTGTCCGTCCGCGGCGCGTCAAAGTTGAGGACTCAGCCCCAGCTGAAACTGCAGCAGACATAAAAGCGCCGGTCGCGGATCCAACGCCTATCGAACGTCGCGCGTTTGAACAAACGAATTTGGCGAGAGCTGAGAATGGTCTGGCGACGTTGACCTGGGATCCTGAACTTTGCCGCATGGCCAGGGCACACTCGGAGTTGATGGCAGAGGAAGGATTCTTTTCGCACAAGAACCCCGATGGGTTACAGCTTAAGGATCGCGCACGCATGAGCGGCATCGCACCCTTCCGCGTGATTGGCGAAAACATCGCGTATAATAAGGGCTACGATGATCCGGGCGGCTTCGCAGTGGAGAAATGGATGACATCCTCGGGCCATCGCGCGAACATTCTTTACGCAGGTTTTCAATCAGCAGCCATCGGTAGTTTCGTTGCCGCGGATGGCAGCGTTTATCTAACTCAGATTTTCATTGCTCGCTAGCACTAGTCGCGGCTGAAACGGTGGCGGCGACTGGCGATGAGCCGCCGCAAAGTGACTCAGGTTCCTCTTACCCTTCCTTCCTTCGCAAAGATCAATTGGAGTCTGCGCGTTTTCGGAAAACGGCCCGACGGCTATCACGAAGTACAGACAGTACTCCAAACAATCTCGCTACACGACGACATTCACTTTGAGGCGACTGACGACGGCGAAATAACGCTTGACCGCGACGACACCTCAGTCCCAACGGGCGAGCAGAATTTGATCGTCCGGGCCGCGGCTGCCTTGAAACAAGTTTCTAAGTTTGCCGGCGGCGCGCGGATTCGTTTGGAAAAGAGGATTCCAGCGAAGGCTGGTCTGGGCGGCGGGTCTTCAAATGCTGCGATTACGCTGTTAGCGCTGACGCGGCTTTGGGATCTACCTATCTCTCGAGAAGATCTGGTTGAAATCGCTCGAAAGCTGGGCGCCGATGTCGGGTTTTTTCTAGCAGGCGGGCGTGCTCTCGCGACTGGGATCGGCGCCGATGTGTCAGCATTGAGTGAAACTGAATCAGAGAAAAAGTACCTGATTGTAATCACTCCGAAGGTTGGAGTTTCTACTGCAGAGGCGTACGCAGCACTGAATTCGGCCGCCTTGACAACCCCGGCAGCCGACCCTATTCTTTCCAGTTCGCGTGACGAGGCCAAAAATGTCGATTCGCGACTGTGGACTCCGCAAGACTCGCTGAGAAACGATTTCGAGTCAGTGATCTTTGATATTGAGCCTGAGATTGGGAGAGCCAGAGAAACCTTGATTCAGGCTGGTGCCGCTGGTGCTTTACTCGCTGGTAGTGGCTCAAGCGTATTTGGTATCTTTTCCAGCCGAGACGATCAAGAGCGCGCCCTCCGTGAAATTAAACTGGAGTCAGGCTGGCGCGTCTTTGCTTGTGATACAGTGTCGCGGAATGAATATTTGCGCGCGCTCTCGGCGTTGGATGTTTCGTTCTTACGCTCTTTCAACTCTGCATCTTGATATTGGGGCGTAGCCAAGTGGTAAGGCACCGGTCTTTGGAACCGGCATTCGTTGGTTCGAATCCACCCGCCCCAGCCATGTTACAGTTTCGAGTATCGAGTTTCGGGTTTCGAGTTATGTCAGAAGAACCCGAAACTTGAAACTCGGAACTCGAAACCTTTTCTATGAGCACAACTGGCGGCATCAAGGTTTTTTCGGGCAATGCGAATCCGAAACTTGCGGAAGAGATTGCCCGCCATCTGGGTTGCGACATGGGTACCGCAATCGCCGAGCGCTTTTCAGATGGCGAGTTTAATTTTCAGATCGACGAAAACGTTCGCGGCGGCGATGTCTTCATAGTTCAGCCGACCTGCCCGCCAACCGACGAGAATTTGATGGAATTGCTCATCATGCTCGACGCGTTTAAGCGATCGTCGGCGGAGCGGATTACCGCAGTCATTCCGTATTACGGCTACGGACGCTCGGACAAGAAAGATCGGCCGCGGGTTCCGATTTCAGCAAGACTGGTGGCGAACCTGATTACAGTCGCGGGCGCCCATCGGCTGCTGACTATTGACCTGCACGCCGCTCAGATTCAAGGGTTCTTTGATATTCCGGTCGATCACCTATACGCGGCCCCGGTTATGATTGGCTATTACCAGGAAAACCCCATGCCAAACCTGACTGTAGTTGCGCCCGATACGGGTGGTGCTGAACGAGCGCGCGCCTATGCGAAGCGCCTCGATGCTGAGCTAGCCCTTTGCGATAAAAGGCGCGAAAAGGCCAATGTGGCCGAGGTGATGAACGTGGTCGGCGACGTGCGCGGCCGCAGTTGTTTGATTGTCGACGACATGTGCGACACCGGTGGCAGTTTGACTAAAGTGGCCAAAGCGTTGAAAAATGCTGGGGCCGAAAAAATTCACGCCTGCTTTACGCATGCGGTTTTGTCGGGGAAGGCAGTACAACAGCTCGACGATTCGGATATTGAGCAGATAATGATTACGAACACGATTCCGTTACGTGATCATGCCTGCAACTTTGAAAAGATAAAAGTACTGAGTATCGCGCCGCTTCTGGCGAAAGCGATCAAGTCGATCCACGAGGAAACCAGCGTTTCCTCGCTCTTCGTCTAGCGAAGGGCAAACACTGATGGCTTAAATAGAAGTCCATCAGCGACCGGCGGAATTGCCGATTGCCGAATGTCAATTGCCGATTAAGGCGAGACCTCGTTTGTGGGTTTCGAAGAACAATCGGAAATTGGCCCATCGGAAATCGGAAGTCAACCGGTCGCTGAACGTCTGTAAAGAGGAGCAATCATGGCAGAACAGAAAGATATCACGGTACGCGCGACCAAACGTGAGGGTCGGGGCAAGAACGATGCGCGAAGAGCACGTCGCGACGGCATGGTCCCGCTGTCAATTTACGGCGGCGAAGGTGAGAGTGTGTCGGCGTTGGCGCCGCTGCGCGAGTTGGCGGCGATCCTTCGTTCGGAGTCAGGCCGTAATACGATTTTTACGATCGATGTTGAAGGCGTCGGCGCAAGCGAAGTCATGTTTCACGACCGCCAGATCGATCCGGTGCGCGGCCGGCTGATCCACGCCGATCTGACGCGCCTGGTTAAGGGACAGAAAATCGAAGTGACCGTGCCCCTGCACCTGGTTGGCGAGCCGTTTGGCGTCCGCGAAGAGCAAGGTGTGCTTGAACAGATCATTCGTGAGATTGAAATTCGTTGCCAGCCGCGTGAAATTCCCGATTCGATTGACATCGATGTTTCGAACCTCAAGGTTCATGAGGTGCTCCACATTTCAGACATTCCAATCGACGAGCGCATTGAGATTCTCGACTCGCCCGATACAGTAATTGCCACGGTTGGCATCGTGAAGGAAGAGCCAGTGGCGGCGCCGGTGGTGGCTGAAGGTGAAGCACCTGCTGAGCCCGAAGTAATCGGTAAGGGCAAGAAGGAAGAAGAGGAAGGCGGAGGAGAAGCCGAGAAGAGCTGAGTCATTGCCGATTTGCGATTGCCGATTGCCGATTGCAAAGCGACTTTGTTTCCTCATTGACTGTAATTGGCAATCGGAAATTGGCAATCGGCAATGTATCTGATCGTTGGTTTGGGGAATCCGGGAAGCGAATACGAGTGGACACGCCACAACCTCGGATTCATGTTGATTGATAAGTTAGGTCGCGACAGCGGGATCGTTAAATTTCGCAGCGAGTGTCAGGCCCGCGTCGCCAGCCTTGAGCTGGAAGGACGTCGCGCCAAGTTGGCGAAGCCGCAGACTTACATGAATCTGAGCGGCGAGGCGGTCAGGTGTTTGGTTGCCCGGCACAAACTCGAAGGGTTGGGCGAGCAACTGATTGTAGTTTCCGACGACCTGGCATTGCCGTTTGGGAAGATTCGCATCCGCGCCAAAGGTTCTGCGGGTGGGCACAACGGTTTGAAGTCGATCATTGGCGCGCTGGGCACAAACGAGTTTACCAGGCTGAGAATTGGGATTCAGCCCGAGCATCCAGTTTCTGACACAAAGAAATTCGTGCTCGACAGAATTCCGGGGGCCGCCAGAGCGGCGGTTGAAGAGATTTTGGAGCGAAGCGCTGAAGCAGTGCGAACGATTTTGCGAGACGGCGTTCTGAGCGCGATGAGTCGGTATAACAGTAGCGAGTGAAAAGTGAAGAGTGAAAAGTAAACAACTGAACTCGTCACTTTTCACCTTTCACTTTTCACTGTTTTAAGAAGGAGATTGATTTTGGAAACGCGAAGACAATACGAAGTGGTCTTTATTGTTGATCCTGGTGCGGACGATGATGAGGTTACGAAGTTAACTGACGGCTTCAAGCAAATCGTCACGGATCAGGGCGGCACCATAACCAAGTCGGAAAGCATGGGCCGGCGACAGTTGGCCTACGAGATCCTGCACAAGACTGAAGGCAGCTTCTGGCTCTTGGAAATCGATGGCACGGGCCGCGAGATTGCCGAGCTCGAACGCCGCATGCGCGTCAACGATCGCATCATCAGATATCTGACGGTTCGCGTGGACGAAGATCGGCGACGGGCTGAGAAGTTCAAAGCGAAGCGAGTCAGAAAAGCTGAGAAGAAGCCTGGCACTGGAGCTAAACGACAGGGGGCCGACTTCGAGACTGCTGCTGCTGATGAGGCCGAAGAAGACGCAGCTTAAAGACAGAGTTATGAGTAATGAGTACTGAGTGATGACTACGGCATCACTCATCACTCATCACTCAGTACTCAGCACTTCTATTCACCATTTACGATTCACGATTTACTAGTTGAGGTAACTATGTCGACAAACTACGAAGACCGCGGCAGACGCTACAACGGCGATGATGATTTTGATCGAGGCCGATCCGGACCCGGTCGCGGTGGACGCCGGATGCGCCGGCGTCGCATCTGCCGATTCTGCATTGAAAAGGTAGACATCATTGATTTCAAGGACGCCAAGTTTCTGGGAAATTTCATCCCCGAGCGCGGCAAGATTCTGCCCCGTCGTATTTCCGGCAATTGCGCCATTCATCAGCGAATGCTGGCAGAGGCAATCAAGCGGGCGCGCAATATCGCCCTGCTGCCTTACACGACCGACTAATGGCTAGTGGTTTAGAGTTCAAACTTAGTTTGGCTTTTGGAAACGGCGGCAAGCTAAAGCTTGAACTCTTAACTTCTTGAGAGACGAACTAACGACAAGGAGCTGCCGAGATGGCACACACTAAGATTCTTTTACGAGAAGATGTTGACGACCTGGGCGCGCGCGGCGAGATTGTGCGCGTGAGAGCGGGTTACGCGCGCAATTATTTGTTGCCTCGTAAGCTGGCTGTTGAAGCCACCAGTTCAAATGTGAAGCAGATCGAACAAGAACGTGCGGCGCTGTTGAAGAAAGCTGCCGGCGAAAAGGCTAGTGCTGAAGGACAGGCAGCACAACTTGGCAAGCTCGTGCTGGAGTTCAAACGAAAGTCAGGCGAACTGGGCGCGTTGTACGGTTCAGTGACTTCCATGGATATTGCCGAGTCGTTGCAGGAAAAAGGTTACGAAATTGACCGGCACCGAATTCACCTGCGCGAGCCGATCAAGCGACTTGGCGAATTCACCGTGCCGCTGAGACTCCACCGCGACGTTTCAGTTGATCTTCAGGTTAAGGTTGCTTCTGAGGGCGAGGCGATCGTCGGCCACCTAACGCCGGAGCAGGAAGCGGAATTGGCAAAGCAGGTCGAGCCTGAGGAAGAGGCTGCGGCGGAGCCAACTGAGAGCGAATAAAACAAGACAGACGGCGACGCGATTTCGCGTCGTGAGATATATTGACGCTGCAGGTTTTTCGATTAACTTGCAGCGTCTTTTTCCAATTGCCAAGCGTTTTGCGAACAAGTGGATTTAAAAAGAATGAGACAATCCGAAATCAGAAATCCGAGATCTGAAATTCAGCATGGCTTCTCCTGATCCAATTCGCGAACAATCGCTCGAACGTTCGTTACCAAACAGCGCCGAGGCTGAACGCGCGATCCTCGGCGGTATCATTCTCGACAACGGCTTGATTAGCCAGGCGATTGAGTTGCTGCGGCCTGAAGATTTCTACGTTCCCTCCCATCGCCGCATTTTTCTGGCGATGACCGGCCTCTTTGAACGCGGCGCGGAAATCAATCCGATCCTGATTGGCGAAGAACTCAAGAAGGAAAATGCACTCGAATCTGTCGGCGGCGTAAGCTTCATTCTCAATCTGACCTACGGTCTGCCTCATTCAACCAACATTGCCCATTACGCGAAAGTGGTGCGTGGCAAATCGATGCTGCGGCAGCTTATTCGAGCCGCTAACAAGATCACACAGGAAGCGCTTGAGCAGGAGGATGAGCCCGAGATCATTCTCGATCACGCGGAGCACGCCATCTTTGAATTAGCCGATGAGCGCATTCGCCAGGGCTTTGTTCACGTTAAGCCCGTTGCCGAGCAACTGCTGGAAAAAATTCAGGAGATGGAGGGCCGGGCTTCGGTGCTGACCGGCTTGACGAGCGGTTTCGCGGATCTCGACAAGCTCACCTCGGGTCTGCAGCGACAGGACCTGATCATCGTGGCTGCCCGTCCTTCAATGGGCAAAACCAGCTTCGCGTTGATGCTGGCTGAGAACGCGGCGATTCACGTTCCCGGAGCGGTGGTAGGGGTCTTCTCTCTGGAAATGTCAAAAGAAGCGCTCGTGATGCGCATGCTTTGCTCGCAAGCGAACATCGACGCGCAACGTTTCCGGAATGGATTTCTGTCACGACCAGAATGGGCGCAGATTGCGAAGTCACTTGGCACGCTCGCTGATGCGCGAATATTTCTCGATGACACTGCCGGCATTACAGTCCTGGAAATGCGCGCGAAAGCTCGCCGTCTGGCTGCCGAACAAAAGCGGCTTGACCTGATCGTGGTTGACTACCTGCAGTTGATGAGCGGCTCCGCCAAGCGTTTTGAATCGCGACAGCAGGAAGTTTCGCAGATCTCACGCGAGCTAAAAGGTCTTGCCAAGGAGCTAAACGTTCCCCTCGTCGCACTGTCGCAGCTTTCCCGCGCACCCGAGTCGCGCTCCGATCACCGGCCACAACTTGCTGACCTGCGCGAGTCAGGCGCGCTTGAGCAGGATGCCGACGTGGTCGCATTTATTTATCGCCCGGAACAATACAAAAGCTCCGAAGAACGCGACAGCATGCCTGACGACGAAAAGAACGTTGCCGAGCTCATCGTCGCGAAACAGCGTAACGGACCGACCGATACCGTACGCTTGCGGTTTACACCTTCAAGCATGCGTTTTGATAATCTCTACCGCGAGTAGTCCGGGCTTTGCCGAAAAACAAAACCAGGACACGTCTGCTGGTGGGCCAGCTCGCCGGTTGACTTTCCGCAGCAGCGGGAATATTGTGCGGCGCGTCAAGGGGGTCATTCGGGCTTTCGCTCCTCGTTCGAGTAGTCCCCCCAAAAGCCTGAGCCGGGTGCTCAACCCTTAACCTCAAACCTCAGAAGGAAATCATCATGGAAATCCTCAGTCCCGCAGACTTTGCCGTGGAGCTTAATCCGTCCACTTTAGCCGAAGACCTGAATTCGAATCGCCTGGGCCGACGAGTTTTTATTAAAGGCCTCGGGTTTGTCAGCATCGGACTTTTGGTTGGCACGATGGGCGGCTGCGACAAGATCGCGGATGCGATCAAGAACCGTCCGGTTCGGCGACGGTTGCGCACCGGCTCGGCTGAGGTCGATGCCGATATTGCTACGTACGCGCAAGGCGTCCAGTTAATGAAGGATTTGGACACTAACAATCCCAGCGATCAGCGGAGCTGGAAGAACCAGGCGGCGATTCACGGCGTTACCGCGCACTTTAACTTCTGCGAACACGGGACTGACCATTTCTTTGATTGGCACCGTGCATATCTCTTCAATTTTGAGAAGATTATTCAAAAGTTAACCAACAAACCAAAGTGGGGCCTTCCGTACTGGAATTGGAACCAAACTTTTCCAGCACATTGGGATCCTAAGCTTAGAATTCCACGTGGACAAGTTGTCGCG
>JADMIO011288115.1_pt1 | contig 51817 bp, 41 predicted proteins | sample 8958161 | NCBI WGS metagenome assembly JADMIO01 (sample SAMN16585339, study PRJNA669376) | soil metagenome | isolation source: Crop rotation soil | place: USA: Cullars Rotation, Alabama | collected 2011
CGCGACTTCAAGTCACGTGAATTCCAAGCTTCGGATCCCACTGTGCTGGAAAGGACGACTATGCCGCGGAAGGCCTTGTTGGCGAGCGGCAGGTCGAACATCCACTGTCTGCTGCCACAAGACAAACTGGTTGGCCGATAGCAGAACGCGAATCTCATCCTCTGCCTTCTTCCGCAGTGCCCGACGAAAGGGATCGTTTCGTGCACGCTCCAACGCATCCTTGAACTGCTCTTCCAAGGACATGTGACTCATACGCTCATGGTTGGCCAGCGCGTCACGCTCCGCCTCCTCGTTGAAGCTTCTGACGTTCTCATCAATTATCCGGTAGCTTTTCGGATCGCGCGGATCGAACCGTGCGTGCGAACGGCACCCACTGAGGAGATGCAGCATGCATGCGGCAGCTATCGCCAGGCGTTTGTCCATTCAGCATGCGGCACAAGTAGAGAAAGTTAGATCCGTCCCCTTCCGAGCGTAGCGACCGCGGCGGGGAGCAGCTCGGCGACGTCGCCTTCGAGGCGGAGGGTGGCGACCTCGTCGTGATCGGTGGGGCCGCGGTTGATGACGATGTAGGGGACGCCGCGGCGCAGCGCCTTGAGCGGGATGGCGGCGGCGGGATGGACCGAGAGCGTGGAGCCGAGGGCGAGCACCAGATCGCAGTCGCCGGCTTCGGTGAAGGCGCGCTCGAGCACCTCGGGGCGCAGCTGCTGGCCGAAGCTGATGGTGGCCATCTTGAGGAAGCCGCCGCAGCTGCAACGCGGGCAGCGGCGATGCGCGGCGAACTCGGCCAGCGCGGGCTCGGGCTCGCTGCGCGCGCCGCAGCTCGTGCACTCGACGTAGCGGTTGGTGCCGTGCACCTCGATCACCCGCTTGGGGTTGGAGCCGGCGGCCTGGTGCAGGCCGTCGATGTTCTGGGTCACGATCGACGACAGGCTGCCGCGTTTCTCGAGCGACACCAGCGCGTGGTGCGTGGCGTTCGGTTTGGCGCTGGCGAACAGCGCGTGGCCCTCGGCCTTGTAGTCCCAGTACTCGACGCGTTTGTCCTCGGAGGCGAGGAACTCGTTGAAGTAGACCGGCTGCCGCTTGGTCCAGATGCCGTTCGGCCCGCGAAAATCGGGGATGCCGCTGCCGGTCGAGATGCCGGCGCCGGTGAAGGCCAGGATGCGCTCCGCGTCACGGAGCAGCTCGACCAGGGTCGCCATGATCGTGGTAGTACTATGACACATGCGGTTCGGGGGCTTGTTGCTGTGTCTCGCGTGGGTCGGATGCTCGACCGATCCGGGTCCCCCCGACGGTGGCAATGGCGTCGGTTGCGGCACGGCGTCGGCGCAGCAGCTCCAGGTGATGACCGATCGCGGGCCGCTGCAAGGGGTGGCCGCGGGCACCACGCTGGCCTTCAAGGGGATCCCCTACGCGGCGCCGCCGGTGGGGCCGCTGCGCTTCGCCGCGCCGGCCGATTTTCAGTGCGCGCCGGCGCGGCGCGACGCCACCCAGTTCGGCAAGGCGTGCCCGCAGCTCGACGAGACGATGAACCCGGTGGGCGACGAGGATTGCCTCACGCTCAACGTGTGGACGCCCAACTCGATCGATGCGCCGCGCGCGGTGATGGTGTTCATCCACGGCGGCGGCAACGTGCAGGGCTCGTCGGGCGAGCTGGCCTCGGGCACCGCGGTCTACGACGGTCAGTCGCTCGCCGAAAAAGGCGACGTGGTGGTGGTGACGCTCAACTACCGCCTGGCCTCGCTCGGCTTCCTGGCGCTCGCCGAGCTCTCCGCCGAGGGTGACCCCAAGGTCTCGGGCAACTACGGCATCCTCGATCAGATCGCCGCGCTCAAGTGGGTCAAGCGCAACGCGGCGGCGTTCGGCGGCGATCCGTCGCGTGTCATGATCTTCGGCGAGTCGGCGGGCGCGGTGAACACCTGCGTGCACGTGGCCTCGCCGCTGTCGGCCGGGTTGTTCCACGCCGCGCTCATGCAGTCGGGCGGCTGCGGGCAGCCGACCTTGTCGCAGGCGGAAGGCGAAGGCACCAAGGTGGTGACCATGGCCGGCTGTGACGCCGCCGCCGACAAGCCGGCGTGCCTGCGCGCCATCCCGGCGCTGACGCTGGTCAAGATGGCGCCCGGCGTGGCGAGCGTGACCGGGCTCGATCCGGGCCTCAAGTTCGGCCCCAACGTGGACGGCTACGTGCTCACCGGCTCGCCCATCGAAGTGATCAGCGAGCGCAAGCACAACGCGGTGCCGTTCGTGGTGGGCGCCAACGCCGAGGAGACCGCGCGCTTCACACCGATGGTGGCGACCGCCATGGCCTACGAGGACATGTTGCGCACGCTGTTCCCGGCGATACACGATCAGCTGCTGCAGCTCTACCCTGCCGCGTCGTTTCCGACGCCGCGCAAGGCGCTCACCGCGCTCACCACCGACGGTCGTTTCGTCTGTCCCGCGCGCCGCATCGCACGCACCATCCGCGGCGCGCAGAACGAGCCGGTGTTCCGTTACTTCTTCACCCACGGTCTGGACAACTCGGCCACCGGCGCGCTGGGCGCCTGGCACGGGCTCGAGCTGGCCTTCGTGTTCAACCAGCTCACCATCGCCAACTACATGCCGTCGAGCGCCGAGAAGAAATTGTCGACCGACATCATCGGCTACTGGTCGCGCCTCGCCAAAGGCAACAACCCGAACGGCATGGGCGCCTTCGAGTGGCCGGTCTACGACGTCACCAGCGACACCCACCTGGTGCTCGACAGCACCATCACCAGCGGCACCATGCTGCGCAGCATGCGCTGCGACTTCTGGGACTCCATCACGCCGTGATGGGACGGAGTCAACAAATCAACTTGTTGGCATCTCGGCGCGTGGTTCCTGGGAGAACAAGTTGATTTGTTGACTCCGTCCCATCCGATTCTGCCGTGCTGATTCGGCATGGTATGCGGCAGCTTCTGCATGGTCTAGCGACGTAAAACACGAGGGCATGCGGGGATTTGCGGCGGCACATCGGTTGCTAAACCGGCCGCCATGCGAATCGTCATCGCCTTCACGCTGGTCCTGGTCGCGGCCTCGGCGCACGCGCGCGGCTCGCGGGTGCAGGAAGCACGCAGTCACTTCGAAGAGGCGCAGAAGCTCTACGCGGTCGGCGAGTTCGAGAGCGCCGCCGACGAGTACCAGCTCGCCTACAAGGCCAAGCCGGATCCGGCGCTGCTCTACAACGCGGCGCAGTCGTTCCGCCTCGCCAATCAACCGGCGCGCGCCATCATCCTCTACAAGAACTACCTGCAGTTCTATCCCGGCGAGGGCAACGCCGAGGACGTGCGCACGCAGATCGCCAAGCTGAAGGAGGCGATCGCCGCCGCCGATCGCGCCAAGACCTCGCCGCCCACCGGCGTCGAGACGCCCAAGCCGCTGGAAGCCGACAAGACCGCGGTGGTGCACAGCGCCCCGCTCGGCGAAGAGCCGGAGCCGCGCGCCATCCCCGTCGAGGAGCCGGCCAAACCCGCGGCCACGCCCGTCTACAAGAAGTGGTGGCTGTGGACGGTGGTCGGCGCCGGCGCGCTGGCGCTGGTCGTCGGCGTCGGCGTCGGCGTCGGTGTCGGCACGCAGCCAAACGTACAGCCCGGGCCGGTCGTCGGCCCCGGATCGCGAACGTCCTCGTTGTCTTCCCAAACCCCTATGGTGGAGGTGCGCTGGTGAACCGTACTCGTGTGATCGCGTTGCTGATGCTCTCGCTGGCTGGTTGTCCCGATCCGGTGATCGAAGGGCCGGGCCTCAATGTCGTCGTGCACAGCACGTCGCTCGACACGGGCGCGCGCAGCCGGATCGCGGCCGCCAAGCTGACCGTGAGCGGCGACATCTCGCCGTACACGCGCAGCATCGACGTGGTGGCGCAGCTGCGAAACGGCGAAGCCAACTTTCGCTACCTGCCCGAGACGCGTGGCGGCAACCTGACGGTGCGCCTCGACGTGTCCGACGCGGCGGACGCGCTGATCGCCTCGGCGACCTCCGCCCCGGTGTCGTTCACCGAAGGACAGGCGGTGCGCGTCGAGCTCGAGCTCGGCGCATCGGCGCAGTCCGACCTGGGCAGCCCACCCGATCTGATGCCGCTCAAGATGCTGGGCCAGAGCTGCGGCGGCGACTCCGAGTGCCAGACCGGCTTCTGCGCCGGCGGCACCTGCTGCGGCAGCGCCTGCCCGGCGAGCGATGTGTCGACTTGCGGCAACACCGGCAAGTGCGACCCGAGCGGCCAGTGCATCAAGTGGGCGCACGGCAGCGAGTGCGCACAGGCGCGCTGCGACACCACCACCAACGCCGACACCGCGGCCGGCACCTGCGACGGCGTGGGCCACTGCATCATGCAGCCGGCGGTCAGCTGCGGCACCTACCTGTGCCGCGACGCCACCCAGTGCGCCACCGCCTGCAGCGGCAGCGGCAGCGATCAGTGCACCGCCGGCAACTGGTGCGTGGGCGGCGTGTGCAAGCCGCCCACCTGCAGCGACGGCGTCAAGAACGGCGCCGAGAGCGGCGTCGACTGCGGCGGCGCCTCGGGCTGCCCGCGCTGCGACGGCAACGAGACCTGCACCGTGGCCGGCGACTGCTTGAGCGCCACCTGCACCACGGGCAAGTGCACCGCGCCCACCTATGCGTGGCGCACCACCGCGTTCAGCGCCTGCAACGCGACCGCCTGCTCGCTCGGCACCCAGTCGCGCTCGGTGACCTGCGTGCGCAACGACAACACCGTGGTGGTCGACGGCTTCTGCGGCGGCGCGCGCCCGGTGGACACGCAGAGCTGCACCAACACCGCGGGCTGCTCGTGGGCCACCGGCGCCTTCGGCACCTGCAGCGTGCGCTGCGGCGGCGGTGTGTCGACGCGCGCGGTCTACTGCCAGAACACCGTCGGCGGACAGGTGCCGAGCAACTGGTGCGCCAGCACGCCGCCGGCGACCACGCAGAGCTGCAACACCCACCCGTGCAAGGTCTACGTCGCCGCCCTCAACGCCACCGGCCCGTGCTGGGGCAACCCGGCGACCTGCCGCGGCGGCTACCCGGAGTATCCCAACTGCCCGCCCGGCTACGCGCCCACCCGCTCCGAGCAGGCGTGCGGCAACCCCAACAACTGCGGCGGCAACTGGGCGCTCTGCACCTTCCTGCAGGTGCACGGATACGGCTGCCTCGACGCCAACTTCGTGATGGGCGTCTCGTCGCGCGAATGCACCTGGCAGTGATGGCGAAGCGCTACTGGACGAGATTGAACATGCGGCTGTAGCGCAGCGACTTGAACCAGTTGATGACCGGTGGATCGTCGACGTCGATTTGCCCCGCCGAGAGCCAGATCACCATCGCCTTGCCCTTGATGAAGTCGAAGGGCACAAACCCCCAGTAACGGGAGTCGTGCGAGTTGTTGCGGTTGTCGCCCATGACGAACACGTGCTTGGGCGGCACGGTCCACGGACCGCGCGGTCCTTCGCCGCGGTCGTAGATGGTCTCGAACCTGGTGCCGTCGAGCGTCTCCATGAACTTCTCGGCGCAGTGACGCTCTTCCCAGCGCGACGCCAGCTCGTCGAAGTCCTGGTACTGGCAGTCGCCGCTGATGCGGGCGCGCGCCACCGGAGAGCCGTTGACGTACAGCTGGTTCTCCTTGACCTCGACGGTGTCGCCCTCGATGGCGACGATGCGCTTGATGAAGTCCTTCTCGGGCTCTTTGGGATAGACGAACACGATCACCTCGCCGCGGCGAGGTTTGCGGTAGAGCGTGCCGAACTTGATGTTGGTCCACGGGATGCGAATGCCGTAGATGAACTTGTTGACGAAGATGTGATCGCCCACCTGCAGCGTCGGGATCATCGAGCCTGACGGGATCTTGAAGGCCTCGACCACGAACGCGCGCAGGAACAGCGCGATCAGCACCGCCACGCCGATCGACTCGGTGTACTCGCGGAAGGTCGACTTGCGCGCGAACGAGAGGTGATCGTCGAGCGCCTTGTCGAGCGCGTTGGTGGCGTTCAAGAGCTCGCTGTGCGGACCGTCTTTTTGCGCCGACGCCACGCGGTCGATGGCCGACCGCACGAAGGTCTGCACCTTGTCGGTCATGCGGTGGCGGTAGCGGCGCAGCGCCCGCCGCGCCTCGCGCAGCAGCAGCCGTGATTCCTTGAGCGCACGCTGCTTGGAGCGCCGGTTGCGGTACCACTCTATCGCTCGACCGATCATCTATTGGTGTCCCAACGTCTCACCATGTAGTTTTACTCCACCTTCAGCACGGCCAAAAACGCTTCTTGCGGGATCTCGACATTCCCGACTTGTTTCATGCGTTTCTTGCCCTCTTTTTGCTTCTCGAGGAGCTTGCGCTTGCGGCTGATGTCGCCGCCGTAGCACTTGGCGGTCACGTTCTTGCGCAGCGCCTTGACCGTGGTGCGCGCGATCACGCGCGAGCCGATGGCGGCCTGGATGGCGACCTCGAACATCTGCGGTGGGATCAGCTCCTTCATCTTGATGCACAGGTCCTGGCCGCGGTTGAAGCTGCGATCGCGGTGCGAGATGATCGACAGCGCGTCGACGCGGTCGCCGTTGACCAGCAGGTCGAGGCGGATGAGGTCGGAGGTCTGATAGTCGCGCAGCTCGTAGTCGAGCGAGGCGTAACCGCGCGACATGGTCTTGAGCTTGTCGTAAAAGCCGAACACCACCTCGGCGAGCGGCAGGTCGTAGCGCACGATCACGCGGTTGTCGCCGGCGTAGTCGAGGCCGGTCTGGGTGCCGCGGCGCTCCTGGCACAGCGTGATGATGTTGCCGACGTACTCCTGCGGCGTGTGAATGGCCGCCGCGATCATCGGCTCCTCGATGTGATCGATCTTGCCCGCGTCGGGCAGCGCCGCCGGGTTGTCGATCATGAGCACCTTGCCGTCGAGCTGGGTGCAGCGGTAGCGCACCGTCGGCGCGGTGACGATCAGATCGAGCTGATACTCGCGCTCCAGACGCTCCTGCACGATCTCCATGTGCAGAAGGCCGAGGAAGCCGCAGCGGAAGCCGAAGCCGAGCGCCAGCGAGGTCTCCTTGTCGTAGGTGAACGAGGAGTCGTTGAGCGCCAGCTTCTCGAGCGCGTCGCGCAGATCGACGTAGCGCGCCGAGTCGGTGGGAAAGATACCGGCGAACACCATCGGCTTGGTCAGCTTGAAGCCGGGCAGCGGCTCGGCCTGGCGCTCGGTCTCGGTGATGGTGTCACCGACGCGGGTGTCGGCCACCTGCTTGATGTTGGCGATCACGAAACCGACCTCGCCCACCGACAGCTCGGGCAGCTCGATCGCGTGCGGCGTGAAGGCGCCGACCGACAGCACCTCGAAGTCGGTGGCGGTCGAGATCAGGCGGATCTTGAGGCCCTTCTTCAGGGTCCCCTGCTTCACGCGCACGAGCGTGACCACACCTTTATAGGTGTCGTACCAGCTGTCGAAGATGAGCGCCTGCAACGGCGCGTTGCCGTCACCCTCGGGGGGCGGTATGCGCTTGACCACCGCTTCGAGCACTTCGTGGATGCCGAGGCCGGTCTTGGCGGACGCCAGGCACGCGTCGGAGGCATCGAGGCCGATGACGTCTTCGATCTGCTTCTTGGTGCCTTCGACGTCGGCGGAAGGCAGATCGATCTTGTTGAGGACCGGGACGATCTCGAGGTGGTTGTCGAGCGCCAGGTACACGTTGGCGAGCGTCTGCGCTTCGACGCCCTGTGCCGCATCGACCACCAGCAGCGCGCCTTCGCAGGCGCCGAGCGCGCGCGACACCTCGTAGCCGAAGTCCACGTGGCCCGGCGTGTCGATCAGGTTCATGACGTAATCGTTGCCGTCCTCGGCGTGATAGCCGAGCCGCACCGACTGCGCCTTGATGGTGATGCCGCGCTCGCGCTCGAGGTCCATCTTGTCGAGGAACTGATCCTTGCGCTCGCGCTCGGTCAGCGCGCCGGTGGCGTCGAGGATGCGATCGGCGAGCGTCGACTTCCCGTGGTCGATGTGCGCGATGATCGAGAAGTTACGTATGCGAGTGGGATCGGTCACTGGGGCTGCGAACTATACAGACTACTTGAGATCGAACAAGCTCTGCTGGCCGGGCAGCGCGTCTTTGTATTTCTCGAGGATCATGTCGATGCCCTGGCGGATATATTCGGCCACCGGCACCTTGGTGCGCTCGTGCAGACGCTTCAGTTGAGCGTCCTGTTCGGGCGTGATGTAGACCGTCGTCGACAACTTCTTACGACTCATGACGTAACGATAAATGACGATACGTATATCGTCAAATCGGGCGCTTGCGGGGGGCGAACTTCGAGGCTACTGTGGTCGGCTATGAGCCGAATCCTGCCGGTCATCCTCGTGTTCACCGTCGCTGCGTGCGCGGAGAACGAGAAGAAGGACACCAACACCGCGGCCAACGCCGGGGGCTCCAACGCCACGCCGGCGCCGTCCGTGGACAAGGGGCGCTGCGACGCGTCGGGCAAGAAGCTGGTCGAGATCGACGTCAATCAGGACAAGAAGCCGGACGTCTGGAAGATCTACGCGGGCACCGTCGAGAACGGCGCCAAGGTGGACGTGCTGACCTGCAAGGAAGTAGACCTGAACTTCGATGGCAAGAAGGACATGTGGGTCTACTACGACAACGGCGGCAACATCACGCTCGAGGAGTTCGACCTCGACTTCGACGGCAAGCTCGACCTGTGGACCTATCGCCAGAACGGCAAGATCTCGCGCCAGGAGCTCGACACCAACTTCGACGGCAAGACCGACATCTGGAAGTTCTTCGAGGCCGAGAAGCTGGCGCGCATCGAGCGCTCGACGCAGAAGAACGGCAAGGTCGACGTGTGGGAGTACTACGAGGGCGGCAAGCTCGATCGCATCGGCTATGACACCACCGGCTCGGGCCAGGTCGACAAGTGGGACCGCGCGCCCGAGGAACAGGGCGGCGGCAGCACGCAGCAGGCCAGCGACAAGCCGGCCGCGCCCAAGGTCGCTCCGGAGACCGTGCCCCAGCCGCCGCCGCCGGCTCCCGCGCCGCCGCCGCCTGCGCCGAAGAAGTAAGTGCGCGCGCTCCTCCTCGCGCTCTTCGCGTGCGGTTGCGGCCCGGGCGCAGATCCGGCCGTGGCGCGCCTCGCCGACGTGGAGCTCGGTGTGCGTGCCATCAACCGCGGCGTGGGCGTGACCACCGCGTTCATCGGCACCGCGGTCATCGACGCCAACGCCACGCCCGAGATCATCACCAACGCGCTGGCGCAGTATTTCAAGTCCAACACCAACAACTGCGGCACCGTCACCACCAGCGGCACCATGCTCGACGCGGATCTCAACGCCGGCTGCACGCTCGGCACCGCCAACATGCTGGTCAAGGGCACGGTGCACGCCGATCTCTCGGTGACCGGCAAGACGGTCACCATCCTCTTCAAGCCCAACCTGACCGTCGACGGTGACCAGCAGCTCACCGGCACGGTGCGCGTCGACACCGGCGGCAGCCTGGCCGACATCGACTATCGCAGCGATCTGCGCCTGGGCGCGGCGCACGTGACCACCATCCAGCAACACGCCGGCGTGGCCGCCAACGCCGCCACCCTGCAGACACCCGGCACGCTCGACGGTGAGACCGTGATGGGCGCCAAGATCACCGCCGCCAGCCTGACCCAGCGCTTTGCCGGCTGTTACCCGAGCGAGGGCACGCTGAAGCTGGTCACCACCCAGGAGCCGGCGACCGACGAGACCTTCGTCTTCGACAGCAACACCAACGGCACCGGCAACGTGGTGCGCATGGGCGACAACAAGGCGCTCGCGCTGCCCACGCGCACCAACTGCCCGCGCATGTAGCTCAGAGCGGCGGCTTGCTGAAGCGCCGCTTCTTCCAGTCGAAGCTGCCGACACCGATACGCTCGTCGAGCTTGCCGTTCCACTCGACGGTGAGGCCCGCTTTGCCGAGCGCGGTGGCGACCTCGCGGCCGATGGCGAGCTGCGCGCGCTCGCCCGCATCACGCGCGCCGTAGCTCAGGTAGAAGGCACCGTCGATCGCGCTCTCGGTGTCCTGTTCATGAAAGAAGACATAGCCGCGCACTCGCTTGCCGGCCTTGTGCGCCTCTTCCATCTCGTCGGCGATCTCGGCCACGCCGCACGTGCCGCAGTCCGAGAAGTTCTGGCGCGCCACGATCCCGGTCTTGCCCAATTCGGCGAACGCGCGGTCGAGACGATCGTTGTCGGTCAGCGACGTCCACGCGAGCTCGCGCTTGCGCTGCGCCTCGAGCTCCTCGTCGACCATGCGCTCCACGGCGCGCTTGGCCTTGGCCTGCTGATCCTCGGGCAGCGCGTCGAGCACACGCTCGATGATCTGGTCGCGCGTGTCGTAGCCGGTCTTGACCGCGGTCGCGATCTCTTCGCGCTGCTCCCCGGTCACATCCTTGGCCTTCTCGGCGATCACCGGCGCCGGCGGCTCCGGCAGCGGGCGCGGCGTGCGCAGATAGAACGCAGCGCCCGCCACGCCAGCCAGCAAGATGACCACGATGGCGACGCGCATGACGACCACTATACGCCGAGCGCGGAGCGGCCTTCCTGAGGGATGAAGCCTCGGGTCGGTTGTCCTCAGCGACGGTGGTGGGCCGCGTGGGTCGCGGTGATCGGAGTGGCGCTCGAGTTGCTTTTGCGGGTGGGCATGAGGACGTGGTCGCTGGTGGTGGTGCTCGTCGGCGGGGTGCGGTGGAATCGACGCGGGCGAGCCGATTTTGGGCGGTGATCCGGGCGCGCCTGTGTTTCCGGAGCCGGGCGTGACTGCGCCGGGGATTCGGCGCCGGTGGTGAGCGTGCAGCTGCTGCATGCGCAGCATCGGGCGATCCCGGGCGGGATGTTTGGCGGGTGGGGGCCGCACCTCGGACACTTGCTGTGCGCGGACAGCGGCGCGTTGTGGTTCGTCGATGATGCGTGCGCAGCGGGACAATGCCCGGTGTTGATCAATCAGCGCGTGGATTACTTGCGGCTCGAGGTCGGTGAGTGGAAGCGCATCGATTCGCAGGCGCTGCCGTCGGGGATTCAGCAGAACACCGGATCGATCGTGGTCGGTGAGCGCGTGTCGTCGTTCGGCATCGACAGCGCCGCGCGACGGGTGATCGAGTGCGTGTATCAGAAGGGATGCAGCGCGATTCCAATCGACATCGGCGCGGCGGCCAACTATGTGGGCGCGGCAGTGTCGCCCGGCAAGTCGCGCATGGTCTGGTACACCAACGTGGTCGACGGCGGCGGCGGATCGTTTTCGTTTCTCGCCGACTATGGCGGCGGGTGGAACGGACCGCGCGCGGGCGCGATCGGCGGCTACAACGACGTGTCGTACATCCACGTCGCGTTCGGCGACGACGGAGAGCCGGAGCGCTTTCGCATGCACGGCGAGCTGGTGTCGGGGCTGGCGCCCAACTGGAGCTTCGCGGTCGGCGATGGGCGCGGGCATCTGAATCAGGCGGCGCCGGTGACCTGGGCCACACCGCTCGCGGCCTTTTCCACCGACGACATCGCCACCGATCCCACGACCGGTGACACGCACCTGATGGTGCGCACCGCCAAGGGATCAGCGGCGTATTACTACCGCCCCAAGAACGGCTCGTTTGGTGCGCCGCTTCACGAGTTTCCGACCACCTATCGCGCGCGGCTGGTGTTCCTCAGCGACGGGAGCCTGGTGCTGGCGCGCAGCGCGGCCCAGGGCGGCCTGGTGATCCAGCGGTCCTCCGCGGGCCAGGCAGTTGACTGGAAAATTGTACCCGAGCTGCGCCCGTCGCTGCCGGGCGGCTACGCCGATCTCCTCGCGATCTACGCCGAATCGTCGATCTACCAGAGCGCGCCGGTCGATTCGCTGGAGCTCGCGCTAGTGGGGAGCGCGCGCGAGAACGAGGTCATGCACCTCAGCGCCCGCTTCTAGCATCGAAGTATGCGATGATTTTGCGCATGGGTGACGATGCGCAGGAGAGCAGCGCACCGACCATGGCCCTCGAGGGCCAGCGGATCGGCAATCGTTACCAACTGCTCGGCCTGCTGGGCACCGGCGGTATGGGGCGTGTCTACAAGGTGCGCGACACCGAGCTCGACGAAGAGGTCGCGCTCAAGATGCTCGACTCGCGTCTGCTCACCGACACCACCATGGTGGAGCGCTTTCGCCGCGAGGTGAAGCTGGCGCGGCGGGTGACGCACCGCCACGTGGCGCGCACCTTCGACATCGGCGAGCACGAGGGCGAGAAGTTCCTGACCATGGAGCTGCTCGACGGTGAGCCGCTGGCGGGTTTGATCATGCGCGAGGGCGCGCAGCCGATCCCGCGCGCCATCGAGATCGCGGTCGCCATCGCCGAGGGCCTGGCCGCGGCGCACGCGGTGGGCGTGGTGCACCGCGACCTCAAGCCCGAGAACGTGGTGCTGACGCGCGACGGGCGCGTGGTGGTCGCCGACTTTGGCCTGGCGGTGGCGGCGCACGCCAGTGACAACGCCAACCTGACGCAAGGGTTCACGCTCGGCACGCCGGCGTACATGGCGCCCGAGCAGGTCGAAGGTCTGCGCGATCTCGACGGGCGCGCCGATCTTTACGCGCTCGGCCTGATCCTCTACGAGCTGCTCACCGGCGAGCGCGCGTGGCAAGGCACTCAGCCGCTGGTGCTGGCGGCCGCGCGCCTGATGCACCCGCCGCCGGATCCCACCAAGCTGAGACCGAACCTGCCCGCGCCGCTGCGCGAGCTGATCGCGCGCCTGCTCGAGAAGCGGCGCGAGGATCGTCCCGCCGACGCGCCGACGGTGGCGCGCGCCCTTCTGGCCATCGAGGTCCCGCTCGGGTCGGCGCAAACGGTGGCGGTGGCGACCTCGGCCGCGGCGGTCGCGCGCACCCCGGGCCGTACGCCGCAAGCCACCGGCGACGCGCCGGCGCGCACCACCACGCCGTTCTCGACGCCGCGTCAGGCGGCTGCGCGCACCGTGGCCGTGCTGCCGTTCGCGCGGGCCAAGGACGACGACGACTACCTGGCCGACGGGCTCACCGACGATGTGATCGACACGCTGTCGATGACATCCGGATTGCGCGTGCGGCCGCGCGGCGCGGTGTTCAAGTTCCGCGGCTCGCACGATCCGCGCGAGGTGGGACGCGAGCTGGGTGTCGACGTGGTGATCGAAGGATCGGTGCGGCGCTCGGGTCCCCTGGTGCGCGTGTCGACGCGCGTGCTGAGCGTGGCCGATGGCTTTCAGCTGTGGGCGCAGCGCTTCGATCGCCCCGAGGGCGAGATGCTGCAGGTCTCCGACGAGATCGCGCGCGCCATCGCCGCCGCGCTGACGGTCAAGGAAGCGCCGCCCGAGCGCGACGCGCCGAGCGACCCGACGGTCATCTCGTTCTTCCTGCGCGCGCGCCACGAGCTGAGAAAATACTGGGGCTCGCACATGCGGCGCGCCACCGAGCTGTTCTCCGAGGCGCTGGCGATCGCGCCCGACGAGCCGCTGTTGCTCGCCGGCTTTGCGCTGGCCACCGCGCGCGCCTGGTCGGCCGAGGGCAAGGAACCGCCCGAGCAGGTCGAGCGCGCCATCGCTCAGGCGCGCGTGATGGCGCCGCACCTGGGCGAGACCTACGTGGCGTCGGCGTTCTTGCACCTGGGCCTCGGGCAACCCGAGGCGGCGATGCGCGATCTGCGCGACGCGATCACGCGCTCCCCTGCTCTACCCGACGCGCCCGATCTGCTCGGCCGCATCTTGATCGAGGTCGGCGCCACCGACGAGGGCATCAAGCGTTTGGAGGCGGCTGCCCTGCTCGACCCGGAGCTCGAGGTCTCGAGCGCCGCGGAGATCGCGCGCGCGCACAGCCTGCTCGGCAATCACGAGCTGGCCGCCGGTCTCATGGAGCGCATGCAGCCGCGCAACCCGTCGCAAGCGGTCTATGCCGCGGTCACCAGCGCGCGCCTGGCCTTCTGGCGGCGCGACGTCGAAGCGTTGCGCAAGCTGCCGCTCAACGTCTCCAATGATCCGTCGGGCTTTGCCCGCGGGCTGGCCCAGATCGTCGAGACCGGCGAGGGCTCGGCCCTGCATGACGTGATGCGCGCGCGCGCCGAGACCCGCGGCCTGCCCGCGCGCCACCGCGCCTTCTCCTACCAGCTGCTCGCCGAGCTCTCGACCACGCGCACCGCCGACGACATCATCGCGGCCATCGAAAGCGCCTACAGCCACGGCCTCTTCGACATCGTCTGGATCGAAAAGTGCCCGCTGCTCGACGTGGCGCGCTCGGACCCGCGCTTCCAGCCGCTGGTCGACAAGGTGCGCGCCCGAGCCGCCGCGGTGCTCACCGCCTGGCGCACCGCAGGCTAGCCGCGGCTGCGCATCCGCTCCAGCCCATCCAGGATCAGATCGAGCCCGAACTCGAACTCCTTGGCGTAGGCGTAGCCGGGCTTGAGCGCGTGCTCGACCATGAACTCGGCCATGTACGGGTATTGCTCGGCGAGCTGCTGCGCGAACATGTCGCCGGCCATGGCCTCGAGCTCCTGCGTGTTCTGAAACGGCAGCGCGAGCTCCTGCATGGCGAAGCCATAGATGTAGCTGTCGATCAGCGAATAGGCGTGCGCGGTCTCGGCGATCGAGAAGCCGCCCTTGCGCAGGCTGGCGACCACCGCTTCGTGGTGCGCGAGCGTCGCGGCGCCCGGGTTGCGGCGCGACTCCATGAGCCCGATGGCCCAGCCGTGACGTGACAGCACCTGGCGGGCCGAGAGCGCGCGCCGCCGCATGGCGCTCTTCCACGGGCCGGTGGGCACGTCGATCTCGGCGAACACCAGATCGACCAGACCGTCGAGGATCGCCTCTTTGTTGGCCACGTGGTGATAGAGCGACATGGCCTCGACGCCCAGCTTGTCGGCCAGGTTGCGCATGGTCAGCCCGGCGGTGCCGCCTTTGTCGGCCAGCTTCAACGCGGTGGCGAGGACCCGCTCTTTGCTCAGCGAAGCGCGTTTTCCCATCTTGATAACCTTACGCCGTAAGTCTACCTTACAGCGTAAGTCGAGTCAAACAAATGGAGAGAAAAACCATGAGAGCCGCCGTCTACGAGAGCTACGGACCGCCCGAGGTGCTGGCGCTGCGCGACGTGGAGAAGCCGGTGCCGCGCGACCACGAGGTCCTGGTCCAGATCCGCGCCTCGACGGTCAGCCGCGGCGACTCGCGGGTGCGCAGCCTGAGCCTGCCGCCGGGCTTCGGCTGGCTGGGACGGCCGGCGCTCGGCTTCTTCGGACCGCGCCAGCCGATCCTGGGATCCGAGCTGGCCGGCGTCGTGGAGGCGGTCGGCAAGAGCGTCACCCGCTTCAAGGTCGGCGACGCGGTCTTCGGCTTCGCCGACGCCAAGATGGGCTGCCACGCCGAGTATCGCTGCCTGCCGGAGAGCAAGCTCGCGCCCAGGCCCGCCAACCTGAGCTGGGAGCAGGCCGCTGCCCTCCCCTTCGGCGCCACCACCGCCCTCCATTTCTTGCGCAAGGCCAAGGTCCAGCGCGGCGACAAGGTGCTGGTGGTCGGCGCGTCCGGCGCGGTGGGCAGCGCGTGCGTGCAGCTGGCCCGTCACCTGGGCGCCGAGGTCGCCGGCGTGTGCAGCACCGCCAACGTCGAGCTGGTGCGCTCGCTCGGTGCCACCCAGGTCATCGACTACACGCGCGAAGACTTCACGCAGAACGGCCAGCGTTACGACGTCATCATCGACACCGTCGGCACCGCGCCGTACGCGCGCAGCCACCGCTCACTGAGCGACCGCGGCCGCCTGGTCCTGGTCGTCGCCAGCCTCGGCCAGCAGCTGCTCATCCCCTTCCGGCGCAAGAAGGTGATCGCCGGAGTCTCCTTCGGCAGCCCCGAGGATCTGCGCCTGCTCGCCGAGCTCGCGCAATCCGGAGAGTACAAACCGGTGATCGATCGCCCGTTCCGCTTCGACCAGATCGTCGAGGCCCACCGCTACGTCGACGCGGGCCACAAGAAAGGCAGCGTGGTCATCACGCTCTAACGCTTCAGGGTGACCGTGCGGTGGTGCGGCGAGCACCACCAGAGGTGGGCTTCGGAGGCTTCGTTTTCGCCCAGGGCGGCGAGCGCCGAGAGCTTGGCGCCGAAGAGCTCGGAGGAGCCGATGGAGCAGAAGAGCAGCGCGCTGTCGGCGGCGACCAGCACATCTTCGTGGCGACCGAGCCCGGCGAGCGCGCGCACGCGATAGGGCCACGCGTGATCGAGGCGGAAGCCGCGGGCGATCATGTCGTCGGCGATCGCCAGCATCTCGCTCCAGCGCGCTTCTTTTTGCATCTCGTAGGCTTTGTTGACGAGCTGGTCCGGATCGTCGTGCTCGACGGGCACGGGGCTTTTGCCGGTGCACACCTCACGCGCGAGCCACAAGAAGCTCGCCGGGTTGCGCGGGTCCGCTCCATTGAGCGTGATGAGCAGGCTGTAGGCGTCGGTCACCAGCGCCGCGGCGTGCTCCACTTTCGCGAGCGGCGCGCCGCTGAGAAAACAGGTGAGCAGTGCGCGCAGCGCGCTGGCGCAGTCGAGCGTGGCGAAGTCGTCGGGCAGCGGCGCCGGCGATAGGCGCGTAAGGTGGCGATGCGCGTCGTCGTGCTCGAGCAGCGCGCGCAGCATCTTGGACTGTTTCGCCAGCGCGACCGCGCGCGTGGCCACGGCCTTGGGCGCCTTCTTCTCCTTGCTGAGCACGAGCGGCGCAAAGTCGTCGAGCGACGTGCTGACGCCGTCGAAGCCGAGCAGCGGGCGCCGCGCGCTCACCTGATCCGCGGTCGGGCTCACTTCGACGAGGAAGTTGCTGCCGATGGGCCAGGTGTTGGTGAGCGCGCCCGCCAGCAGGTGCACGTCGGCGCAGGCGTGCACGAACGCGCTGACCCACGACACGTGCATGCCGCCCGGCACCGCCGGTTTGTAGCCGCGCACGTCCTTGCCGGGGATGTGCGCGAGCAGCGTGTGCAGCGCGGGCGATGGCCCGCGGCCGTACCACTTCGGGATCAGCTCGAGGATCTGAGCACGGTAGGGACCCCAGGGCGTGTCGAGCGCGGGATCGGTCATGCCGCGCACCAGCACGTCGAAGCCCTTGGGCTCCTTCCGGATCGCGTCGAGCTTTTGCTTCTTGGCGCGCTTCCAGTCGCGGCTCTTGCCGCCGACGAGTTTGAGGAATCGCTTGGCCGCCGGGCACTCGGGGTCGATCCGCTTCTTGCGCATGAAGGGCGTGAGCGCCACGCCGTCGGGACCGACGAACCCGAGAGGCGCCCACCGCTCGATCAGGTCGGTGAGGTTGTCGGCGAGCACCATGCCGTGGGGCTCGCAAAGATCGTGCGACAAGAAGAGGATGCGACCTGCCGCATCGAGGCCCAGATAGTCGCCGCTGCCGTCGGGCGCAAACACCACCTTGTCGCGCCACACCGGATCGTCGCTGGTGGACCACTTCTTGGTGACCGCGTCGAAACACTTGGGATGCAGATCGAGGTCGCCGTACATGCACTCTTCGAACGCGTCGGGCAGCTCGATCTCGTCGTCGAACTGCCACCACATCTTGATGTGACCCGAGATCTGGGTGAACACCTCGGCGGCGCCCGGCGGCAGACCCTTGGGCGCTTTTTTGAGCGGCTTGGCAAACGACAGATCACCGTCGCCGCCCAGGCGGAACACGCCTTCGAGAAAGGTCTCTAACGCTGCGAGGATCAGGGCTTTGAGGTGCCGGCGCGGCCGTATTTGTCTTCGAGGCGGACCACGTCGTCGAGCTCGGTGGTGGAGACCTCGACGATGTCGGTGTCCTCGAGCGCGGTCATGCGGTGGCGCAAGAGCGGCGTGACGTGGAAGGGCTCGAGCGGGCCGAGCTCGGTCACTTTGGGCTGCTCGCCTTCGCCGTAGTGCTCGAAGGCCATCTTGCCTTTGAGCACCATGACGGTCTCGTCCTTCTTGTTGTGGTACTGGAGCGAGAGGCTGTGGCCCTTCTTGATGTGCAGGATCTTGCCGACGTAGCGGTCGGTGACCGCCCAGATCAGCTCGTGGCCCCACGGTTTGTCGACGGTGCGCATTAGCGGAAGATCCACTTCATCAGCTTGAGGGTCTGCTTGTAGACCTTGTCGGAGTACGGGTACCACCACATCTCCTTCTTGAAGGCGAGGCGGTCGTAGTTGATGTGGCGGGTCTGGCAGAGATCGCGCAGGCCCTGATCCGAGTGCGTGTGGCCGATGCCGGACTGCTTGATGCCGCCGAAGGGAGTCTCGGGCGCGCCGTAGGCGAGCAGCACGTCGTTGACCATCACCGTGCCGGCCTCGATGCGCTCGGCCAGGCGCTTGCCCTTCTGGCGATCGCCGGTGAACACGTAGGCGGCCAATCCGAGATGGGAGTCATTGGCCAGGCGCACCGCCTCTTCCTCGTCGCGGACCTTCATAATAGGCATCACCGGTCCGAAGATCTCCTTGCGCATCACGTCCATGTCCTGGCGGCACTCTGTGAGCACCGTCGGCGAGAAGGCCAGGCCGGTGCCGGTGCGCTTGCCGCCGGTCTTGACCTGCGCGCCCTGCGACACCGCGGTCTCGATGCGCTCCTCGACGATCTCGACCTGGCGATCCCAGGTCATGGTGCCGGTGTCGAGGCTGTCGGACGCCGAGGGATCGCCCTGGCGCAGCTTCTGCGTGAGCGCGACGATCTTCTCGACCAACTCGTCGTGCACCGACTGGTGCGCGTAGACGCGCTCGACCGAGATGCACACCTGGCCCTGGTTGGCGAACGCGCCCCACACCAGCGCGCGCGCGGTGCGATCGACATCGGCGTCGGCGCACACCACCGCGGGCGCCTTGCCGCCGAGCTCGACCACGCACGGGATGAGACGCTCGCCGCAGGCGCCGGCGACCTTCTTGCCGACCGCGGTCGAGCCGGTGAAGTGGATGAAGTCCACGCCCGAGTCGATGAGCGCCGCGCCGGTCGCGCCGCGCCCGCTCACCACCTGGAACAGATCGGCGGGCAGCCCGGTGGCGTCCCACAACGACTTGGCCTTGAGCGCGATGAGCGGCGTGATCTCCGAGGGCTTATTGACCACCGCGCTGCCGCTCAAGAGCGCCATGATCATTTCGCCCATCGGGATGGCGAACGGGAAGTTCCACGGCGAGATGATGCCGACCACGCCGCGCGGCACGTAGTGCAGGTAGCTGCCGCGCGTCTTGAGCAGGTGCAGCGGGATGCTCTCGGGCGCCAGGATCTTGGGCGCGCGCTTGATGAAGTAGGTGGCGAGATCGACGGTGGTCATGACCTCCATCGACAACGCTTCGCTCTTGGTCTTGCCGCCCTCGCGCACCAGGAGATCGATGATCTCGGGCGCGCGGTGGATGAGCACGTCGCGGAAGCGCCGCATGCGCTCGCAGCGCTCTTTCACCGGCAGCTCGCCCCACGCTTTTTGCGCCTCGCGTGCGCGTGCCACCGCGGCTTTGACCTCCGCCGCTCCCATGTCGGGCACTTCGCCCAGCACGTCTCCGGTGGCCGGATTGCGCGACACGATCACGTCTTTGCGTTCGATGTCGGTCGACTGTAGTGCGCCCATGCGGCGAAGCATGCGACGGTGGCCCGACGATTGCAATCCCATCGATTACTATGATGACCAACCAAGACAGCATCAAAGCCCTGAACTCGTTCTTGCGTGGTGAAATCTCGGCGGTGGAGACCTATCGCCAGGCGCTCGAGAAGATGAGCGACTTCGCCGCGCGCCAACGCCTCGAGACCGCGCGCTCGTCACACCAACAGCGCGTGGAGCTGTTGCGCCAGCGGATCATGCAGCTGGGCGGCAAGCCCGAGGAAAGCTCGGGCGCCTGGGGCGTGTTTGCCAAGGCGGTCGAAGGCAGCGCCAAGGCGTTCGGCGACAAGGCGGCGATCGCGGCGCTCGAGGAAGGTGAGGACCACGGTCTGGCCGACTATCGCCAGGATCTCGACAAGCTGGATCCGGACAACCGGCGCTTCGTCGAAGTGGAGCTGCTGCCCGCACAGGAACAGACCCACAACGCGCTCTCCGCGCTCAAGCGCACGCTCCACTAAGGGCGAGCCAGCGGGAAGCGGGTGCCGAGCTCGGTGAGCGTGACGGCGCAGAAGACCGCGAGCAGGACCAGCGAGCTGAACAGGACCAGCCGGCTCACCGCGGGCTCGTCGCGGAGATGCATGAAGAACACCACCACCAGCGCAGCCTTGCTGACGGCGATGGCGAGCGCGAGGGACAGGTGTGCCCCCGACGAGACCCAGGTGAGTCCGGTCAACAGACACAGCACCAGCCATGTGAGCAGGTAGCGCGTCATATCAGGTACAGAAGTGGGAAGAGGAAGATCCACACCAGGTCGACCAGGTGCCAGTAGAGCGCGCCGCACTCGAGCGGCGTGTAATATGCCGGGCCGATCGCGCTGGTCCCGACGCGCCAGGCCATCCACGCGAGCACGCCGATGCCGGCGATCACGTGGATCGAATGCAGCCCCGTCATGAGGTAGTAGATGGTGAAAAACAGGCGCGCCCCGGCCACCGGATGCGGCTCATGCGTGTATTCCCACCCGTGAATCACCAGGAATGTGGCACCCAGGAGTAGCGTGGCGATCAGCATCGCCACTGACAGGCGACGGCGTGACTGCTCGGTGAAATGAACCGCTAGCGCCGCGCTCAAGCTCGACGTGATCAGCACCCAGGTCTCGACGGCGCCGAGCGTGCGATGGAGCTGGCGGCTGCCGGCGGCGAATCCCGATGCGTGGCCGCTGCGAAAATAGGCGTAGGCGATGAACAGGCCGCCGAAGAGCAGGATCTCGGTGGCCAGGAAGATCCACATGCCGAGACGCAGCGCGTGCGCCTGGTGCGGCAGATCTTCGAAGTGATCCTGGAGGTGCGCCTTAGTGGCCATTGTACTCGTGCGGCGCGCGGTCATAGACCGGCTGCTCGCTGAAGTTGTGGGTCGGCGGCGGCGACGAAGTGAGCCACTCGTAGCCGCGCGACTTCCACGGATTGCCGTCGCGCGCGGTGGGCGTGCCGGCGCGCAGCGACCACATGAGATAGATGAAGATCAGGATGAAGCCGAAGCCGAGCAGTGACGCGCCCGCGGTCGACGCCACGTTGAGCGCCTCGAACTGCTCGGGGTAGCTGTAGTAGCGGCGCGGCATGCCGGCGTTGCCGAGCAGGAACTGCGGGATGAAGGTGGCGTTGAAGCCGAGGATGATGAGCGCCGCCGACACCAGGCCCCAGCCGTCGGGGTAGGTGCGGCCGAACATCTTGGGGAACCAGTAGTGCAGCGCGGCCAAGAACGCCATGAGCGCGGCGCCCACCATGACGAAGTGGAAGTGCGCGACCACGAAATAGGTGTCGTTCCAGTGCACGTCGAGCGACGCGGTGGCGAGCGCGATGCCGGTCATGCCGCCGAACACGATGAAGAAGATGAAGCCGCACACGTAGGCGAACGGCGTCGAGAACACGATGTTGCCGCGGTACATGGTGCCCACCCAGTTGAAGACCTTGATGGCGGTGAACACGCCGACCAACATGGACAGCACCGCGAAGATGCCGCTGCCGAAGGTGGAGATGCCGGCCACGAACATGTGATGGCCCCAGGTGAAGAAGCCGACCAGCGCGATGCCGATCGCCGAGTACGCGAGCGCGCGGTAGCCGAACGGGTTCTTGTGCGACAGGCCGCACACCACCTCGGCGATCACCCCCATCGCCGGCAGGATCATGATGTAGACCGCCGGGTGCGAGTAGAACCAGAACAGGTGCTGGAACAAGAGTGGATCGCCGCCCTGGTTGGGATCGAAGAGCCCGACGTGGAACACCCGCTCGAAGGCCACCAACAGCAGCGCCAGACCGAGCACCGGCGTGGCCAGCACCTGGATGATGCTGGTGGCGTAGATGTTCCAGACGAACAGCGGCATCTTCTTCCAGGTGATGCCGGGCGCGCGCAGCGTGTGCACGGTGACGATGAAGTTGAGCCCGGTCAGGATGCTCGAGAAGCCGACCAGGAACAGTCCGAGCAGGACCGGCACCAGGCTCATGGGCGTGGTGGTGCTGTACGGCGTGTAGAAGGTCCAGCCGGTGTCGGTGCCGCCGTTGATCATCGAGTAGAGCGTGAGCGCGGCGCCGGCGATGTAGACGTAGACGCTGGCCAGGTTGAGCCGCGGGAAGGCCACGTCGCGCGCGCCGATCATGATCGGCAAGAGGAAGTTGCCGAAGCCGCTCGGAATCGACGGGATCAGGAAGAGGAAGATCATGACGATCCCGTGCAGCGTGAACATGCGGTTGTAGCTGGTGGCCGAGATGGCGGTCGGCCCGGGGGTCAAGAGCTCGACGCGAATCACCATGGCGAACAGGCCGCCCAGGAAGAGCGCCAGCAGCACCAGCACCAGGAACATCAGGCCGATGCGCTTGTGATCGCGGGTGAGCAGCCACGAGCGCACGGTGGTGCCGTCGGTGAGATAGCTAAGGTGCACGCGGCACGTCCTTGAGCGAGCGGATGAACTCGACGATCGCCGCGGCCTCGGCCGGCTCGAGCTTGCCGAGGTAGGACGGCATGATCTGCTGGAAGCCGGCGACCCGATCGCGCTCCGGGTGCATCATCGATTCGGTGATGTAGGCCTCGTCGACCAGCACCTGCGTGCCGCCGGCGAGCGTCTCCTGGCTCAAGTACATGCCGGCGAAGCTCGGGCCGAGGTGCTTGCTGCCGTCGATGGTGTGGCACTTGAGGCAGCCCGCGGTCGCGGTGACCAGAAACCCGTCGGGCACGCCCGGGCTCACCGGGATGTCACGTTTGTCGGCGCTCGGGGTCTGCTCGCGCGCCAGCCAGCGATCGAACTCGGCGCCGTCGAGCACCTCGACCTCGGCGCGCATGCGCGAGTGCTCGGTGCCGCAGTACTCGGCGCAGAAGATCGGATAGCGGCCCGGACGGCTGGCGCGGAACCAGGTCTGCGTGTAGCGGCCGGGCAGCGCGTCCTCCTTGAGGCGAAACGCCGGGATGTAGAGCGAGTGGATGACGTCGCGGCTGGTGAGCAGCAGGCGCACCGGGCGGCCGGCCGGCACGCGCATGAGCTGAAGGCCGCTCGGGCCGTTGGGATAGGCGAACTTCCACATCCACTGCTTGCCCATGACGTAGATGTCGAGCGCGTCGCGCGGCGGCGCCGCGAGCCCGGCGAACTGCACAAAGCCGATGCGAAACCAGGTGAGGAAGAAGGCCAGCGGCACGATCACGAACAGCGCCTCGAGCCACAGCGGCGCCTCGATGTGCGGCGTGCGAGCGTCCAGTTTGCGCACCCGGTAGCGCGCCATGAACCACACCGCGGCGACGCCCAACATGGTCGAGACGATCAGCGTGGTGATGATGACGAAGTAGTGCAGCCGATCGGCCTCGGCCGCGAAGTCGGACGCCTGGGGCGGCAGGAACAGGCTGCGGCGCAAGAGCTCGTTCACTTGCGACTCCGCAGCTCGCGGCGCCACAAGCGGAACAGCAGGCCGCCGACCGCCAACAGCAGGATCAGGCCGCACACGCGGAAGTAGCGCGCGATCACCAACTGGTAGCGGTGGGTCGCCTGGTCCCAGCGGTAGCAGCGCAACAGGAAGCGCTGCCACGAGGTGCCGACCTTGCCACCCGCGGCCTCCTGGATCGCGACCTCCACCTGGCGGCGCTCGAAGTGAACTCCGTAGAGGTAGCGCGACACGCGGCCGTCGGGGGTGAGCACCACGATCACCGCGGCGTGCGCGAACTGGCGTTGCCCCTCGACGCGGTGGAACTGGAAGCCGACCGCGTCGGCCAGCGCATCGATAGACTCCTCGGGAGCGGTGAAGAACGGCCATGCATCGGGCAGCGTGGCGCCGGCCGCCTGCAGGAAGCCGCGGCGCTGCTCGGCGGCCAGCTGCGGAGTCTCGCTGGCGTCGATGCTGACGGTGACCGCGTCATACTCCTGGCCGAGCCGCCAATCGAGCGCGATGGCCGCCTTGGCCACTCCGCCGAGGGTGAGCGCGCACAAGGCCGGGCAGCGGTAATAGACCAGCGTCAGGATCAGCGGGCGCTTGCCGAGCAGGCTCCCGAAGGTGGTGGTGCTGCCGTCGGTGGCGTGGAGCGCGATGTTGGGCGGCACGCGGTGGCCCAGGCGCTCGACGATCTGCACCGCCTCGGGCGGAACGGCGGCCATCAGCGACAGGATGAGCGCGATCGGCCATCCTTGCGCCGCCAGGCGAGGCCGAGGGCCGGGGAGGCTCACAGCTTGCCTCGCTCGACGATCAGCTGCTTGGCGCGCTCGATCGGGATGAAGGCGGTGCGCTTGCGCGAATCGGTATAGCCAAAGCGCTCGAGCCGCTCGCGCGCGCGGGCGTTGCGCTGCTCGGCGATGTGCGAGGTGGCGAACGTCGGCTGGAAGACCAGGCCGATCTCGACGCGGCCGGCCTCGGTGACGCCGTGCTGAGGCGTCTGCAGCGTGCCAAGGCGGCGATACTGCAGGAGCGCCGCCCACAAGATCCCGAGTGCGAACACCGCGGTCGCCGCCAGCGCGACCAGCAGGATGGTCCGCACCGCGATCACATCGGGCGCCTGGCGCACGCGGTTCATGTGCGCGAGTACTCCAAGGACGCTTTGAGGAACGGATCGCCCACCGGCACCGCGTGGCGCCCGCGCATCAACAGGAGCCCATAGGCGAACGCCAGCGCGCCCACTCCGAGCAGCGACGAGAGCAGCGACCAATCGAGCGCGGGCATCACCACCCACACCAGGTCGAGCGCGTGCATCACCAGGATCTGCACGGCGATGATGGCGAGCGCGGTGGGGTTGGCCTTGCGCTCGCGCGACAGGAGCAGCGCGAACGGCAGCGCGAAGTGACCGACCGCCAGCGCGATGCCGATGGCGCGAAAGGGCCCGCGCAGGCGCAGCAGGATGAAGCCGTTCTCGTCGGGGAGATTGGCGATCCACACCAGCATGTACTGCGAGAACGCGATGTAGGCCCAGAAGCAGACGAACGCGAGCAGGAACTTGCCCAGGCTCATGAAGTGCGCGGGACGCACCAGATCGCCCAGGGCGTGGCCGCTGTGCGCGGCGGCCACAATCACGATCAAGAGCGCGATGGCGGCGACGAAGCCACCCGCGAAGTAGTAGATGCCCCACATACTGGACGCCCAGCGCACCGACAGCGCCATCAGCCAATCGATGGACGCGAAGGTGAGCGTGAACCCCATGACGGGCAGACCGGCGGCACCCAGCCTCCAGGCGCGCGCGGTGATCTGCGGCCACAGGCCGGTGTCCTGGCGCGTCGACCACCACAAGAGCACGCGCGCGAACAAGATCCAGATGACGAAGTAGATCGCCGCGCGCAGCAGGAAGAACGAGGGAGTGAAGAGCGCCTCGCGGTGGCGCAGCAGCTCCTGCAGCTCGCTGTCCTGTCGCTCGGGCGCCGCCCAGGGATAGAGGTGCTGCGCGCCGAGCGCGATCGGCACGAACAACAGTGGGAACACCGCCACCGACGCTGCCATCACCTCGAGCACGCGGCGCACCACCACCGGCCATTTGGCGTGCGAGGCGTGGAAGATCATGAGCAGGATGAGCGCGCCGAGCGCGATGCCGAGCCAATAGGCGAACGCCACCAGGTAGGTGCGCAAGCCGATCTCGGGTGCCCGCACCATGCGCAGCGCGCTCAGCCCAAGGCCCACCACCGCGATCAAGAGTGTCAGCGCCAACACCCAGCGGCGCGGGCGATAGATGGGCAGGCGGCCGCTCACGGGTGGCTCCGCTCGAGCTCGCTGCGCATCGCCGCGGGCAGCTCGGCGACCGGTGCGCCCTGGCTCAGCTGCAGCGCGCGCAGATAGGCCACGGTCGCCCAGCGCTCGCGCAGAGAGAGCTGGGTGCGATAGCCGGGCATGAGACCGTAGCCGTCGCGGATCACCTGCTCGAGCTCGGCCGCGGGGCGCTCGCGGTTCTCGGCGTCCAGCAGCGTCGGCGGCGGACGCACCGACATCTTGTCGGCGATCACGCTGTCTCCATCGCCGGCGCGGCCGTGGCAGGTGGCGCAGGTGCGATCGAAGGCCTGCTGTCCGAGATCGATGAGCTCGCGGGTGATGCGCGCGGGCGGCTCGTCGGACTCGGTGGGGCGCGCGACCGTGCCTGCCGGCGGGGTGCGCATGCCGTGATACGGACGCACCTTGGCTTGCCGGCGCATCGGATCGGGCACCTCGCAGCTGCCACTGCAGAAGGTGAGTATGATCAGGCCTCGCATCATGGGACGTCCTCCACCGCGCCGACCCACAGCGCGCCGAGGTCGTGCAAACGCGCGCCGTCGGGCGCACGCAGCGCGATCCAGAAGCGGTCGATGCTCGCCGAGCGGAAGCGCACGGCGTCGAACACCGGGTGGTGCAGTCGCGGCAGGCCGGCGAGCGCCAGGACACCGACGAAGGCGCCGAGCGCACCGAGCAGCACCGAGAGCTCGAAGGTGATGGGCACGAACGACAGCGGCGCGTGCGGGGGCCGGCCGCCGACGTTGATCGGGAAGTCGACCGCGTTGCACCACCACTGCATGAGGTAGCCGCCGCTCGCGCCGACCAGCGCGCCGAGGAGCACCACCAGCGGCACCGGCGATCTGGTGCTGGCGACGCCGTCGATCGGATAGGGCGTGTAGACGTCGAAGTCGGCGCCCTCCCCTGCCAGCGCATGACTGGCCTCGACCACCTGCTCGGCGCTGGCGAACTCAGCGAGCCAGGTCATGGCGCAGCTCCTTGATCTCGGTGACCGAGACCGCGGGCAGAAAGCGGATGAACAAGAGGAACATCGCGCCGAACAGGCCGAGCGAGCCCACGAACAGCGAGATGTCGACCCAGGTCGGGAAGAACATGCCCCAGCTGGACGGCAGGTAGTCGCGGTGCAACGACACCACCACGATCACGAAGCGCTCGAGCCACATGCCGATGCTGATCAGGATCGAGGCGATGAGCAGCCACGCCTGGCTCTCGCGCGCACGCTTCCACCAGAAGCTCTGCGGCACGAGCACATTGCAGAAGACCATGGCGTAGAACATGGCCGCGTAAGGTCCGGCGACGCGGTTGTGGAGCGCGCCAAGCTCGTAGATGCTCCCCGAGTACCACTCGGTGAACGACTCCATGGCGTAGCCGTAGGCGACCATCCAGCTGGTCGCGAGCAGGATCTTGGCCATGTTCTCGAAGTGGCGCGGCGTGACCACGTTCTCGAGGCGCAGATAGCGGCGCGCCGGAATCAGCAGCGTGAGCACCATGGCAAAGCCGCCGAACACCGCGCCGGCGACGAAGTACGGCGGGAAGATGGTACTGTGCCAGCCCGGCACGATCGACGTGGCGAAGTCGAAGCTGACGATCGAGTGCACCGAGAGCACCAGCGGCGTGCTCAGCCCCGCGAGCAGCAGATAGCTCCAGCGATAGTGGTTCCAGTGACGCGCCTCGCCGCGCCAGCCGAGCGACAAGATGCCGTAGCCGATGCGCTGCCAGCGCGCACGCGAGGCGTCACGCAGAGACGCCAGATCCGGAATCAGCCCGAGGTACCAGAAGAGGAACGAGACCGTGAGATAGGTGCCGACCGCGAACAGATCCCACACCAGCGGGCTCTTGAAGTTGGGCCAGACCCCGAGCGTCGACGGGTACGGGAAGATCCAGTAGAAGCGCCAGGGGCGACCGAGGTGCAGCAGCGGATAGAGCGCCGCGCACACCACCGCGAACAGCGTCATGGCCTCGGCGAAGCGATTGATCGACGTGCGCCACTGCTGCTGGAAGAGCAGCAGGATGGCCGAGATCAGCGTACCGGCGTGGCCGATGCCGATCCACCAGACGAAGTTGAGGATGCCGAAGGCCCAACCGACCGGGATGTTGTTGCCCCAGGCGCCGATGCCGCGCTTGAGGGTCACGACCACCGCGACCAGGTAGAGACCGACGAGCGCCAGGCAGATGGCGAACAGCGCGCGCCAGCCGGAGCGTCGCTTCTGGGTCCACAGCGGATCGAACAGGCTGTCGGTGAGCCCGAGATCGTCCTCGCCGCCGGCGAGCAGCACCATCAGACGAGATCCGGATTGGGGTTTCGCACGCGCGCCAGGTGAAGCGTGCGCGGCCGCGTGTTGGCGTCGTCCAGCACGCGGTAGGCGCGTGCGTCGCGCTGCAGGCGCGCCACCTGCGACGAGGGGTCATCGACCGCACCGAAGACGATGGCGCGCGACGGGCACACCTGCGCGCAGGCCGAGGTGAACTCCTGGTCGCGAATGGCGCGGTGCTCGACGCGCGCGTGGATCCTCGCGCGTTCGATGCGTTGCACGCAGTAGCTGCACTTCTCCATCACGCCGCGCGCGCGCACCGTGACGTCCGGGTTCATGGCCAGCTGCTCGCTCGGCTGCAGGCGCGACTGGTAGTCGAAGAAGTTGAAGCGGCGCACCTTGTACGGGCAGTTGTTCGAGCAGTAGCGGGTGCCGATGCAGCGGTTGTAGACCATCTCGTTCAAGCCCTCGTCGCTGTGGACGGTGGCGTTGACCGGGCACACGTACTCGCACGGCGCGTTCTCGCAGTGCACGCACATCATGGGCTGCGTGATCACCTGCGGCGCGCGCGGGTCGCCGCTGAAGTAGCGATCGATGCGCAGCCACCACATCTCGCGGCCGCGACGCACCTCCTCCTTGCCGACTACCAGGATGTTGTTCTCCGAGGCGCAGGCCACCGCGCAGGCGTTGCAGCCGGTGCAGCGCGACAGATCGATGCTCATGCCCCAACGCGGCGAGACCGATTTGGCCGCGGGATAGAGGCTCGGGTGCACCGCCTGCTGCGACTCGAGGAGCGGCAGGTGTCGCACGCCGACCTGCGCCAGCGAGACGTCGAGCGCGATCGGACGCCCGTGCATGGTGTGGTGCTCTTGCGTGATGGCCAGCGAGACCTTGCGACCGGTGCGCATCACGCTGACGCCGCGCACCCACCCGGGCGCATCGCTGCCGCGCAACGTGTAACCGTTGACGCCCACATCGCGCGCCACCAGCTCGGCGCCGCCGCGGCCGTAGCCGAGCGACAGAGACAGCGAGTCGTCCGCGTGGCCCGGCATCACCAGCGCCGGCACGCGCAACACGCGGCCCTCGAGGGTGAGCTCGAGCAGATCCTCGGTGGCGATGGAGAGGCGGCGCGCGGTCTCGGGGCTGAGCTCGAGCGCATTGCCCCACGCCAGCTTGCTCAACGGATCGGGCAGCTCCTGGAGCCAGGCGGTGTCGGCGAAGCGGCCGTCGTGCACCTTGGGATCGAGACGAAAGGCCAGCTCGAGCTCGAGCGGCCGCACCGCGCGCACCGCCGACACAGCCGCGCCGACGCGATCCCACGCCAGCGTGGTGTTCTCGACGGCCGACGCGGTCCCGGCGATCACGCCCTGCTGCAGCGCCTCGATCCACCGCTGGTCGAAAGAGGAGCGCCCCAGGCGCCGCCGCCAGCTGTCGGCCAGCAGGGCCTGCGCACCGCGTGGGGGCTCATCGAGAAACAGCGACCACAGCTCGGCGACCGTCACGCCGCCGTGCAGCGGCGCGATCAGCGGCTGCGTCAGCGACGCGGTCCCGTCGAGCGCGCGCGCGTCGCCCCATGACTCGAGCGCGTGCGCGGCGGGCACGAACCAGGTGGCGTGACGCGCGGTCTCGTCCTCGAACATGCCGTGGTAGACCACGCTGGTCACCTTGGACAAGGCGTCGGCCAGAGCCAGCGACGGTGCGGCGGTGTACACCGGGTTGTAGGCGGTGATCACCAGCGTGTGCACCTTGCCTGCACGCATCTCCTCGATCAGATCGGCGAGCGGCTCGGTGGTGCCGAGAATGGGCGCGGTGTAGCGGATCGTCTCGCTGCCGAGCACGTGGTTGATCGCGTGCACCATGGCGTGCACGCGTGACGGCTGGCGGTCGCCGGCCACCACCACCGATGCCGCGCCCCGCTTGGACAGATCCGAGGCGGCCGCGCGCACCCACGGGTGGTCGGCGTAGGGCGAGGCGTGCGGCACCCGGGTGGGAGCCAGCCGCCACAGGAGCGCCGCGGCCAGCGACTCCATCTCGGACGCGGCGAGCGCCAGTCGATGATCCGCGCTGGCGCCGGTGATGGTGAACCCGGGCTCGGCGACGTAGAGTCGATTGAGCTCGTTCTCCGGGACGCGGTGGTTGGCGAACTGGCGCTGGTAGCGCACGCGAAAGCCGCCGTGGGTGAACAGGTCGCTGTCGAGCGACACGATCACGCGCGCGCGCTCGAGGTCGAGCTGCGGCTCGAGCGGCCGGCCGAACGCGATGTGCGTGCCGTCGTACACCGGATCGTGCGGCACCGCGGCGCAACCGTGCACCCGCGCGCGCGGGAAGCGATCGATGATGCGCGCCAGGAGATCGCGTTCGAGCGGCGAGCCGGTCGGCTCAATCAAGAAGCGCAGCCCTGCGCCACCGTCGCGCACCAGCCCACCGGCGGTGGCCCGCAGCGCCGACTGCACTTGCGACCAGGCGCGCGGGCGCCCGGCCAGCTTGGCGGTGCGCGCGCGCTGCGGATCGTACAGCTGATAGACGGCGGCCTGCTCGAACACGCTGGTCGATCCCAGGCTCGCCGGGTGCTCGGGGTTGCCCTCGACCTTGGTGGGGCGTCCTTCGCGGCTCTCCACCACCACGCCCAGGCCGAAGCCGTCGAGCGTCAAGGTGGTCGCGTAATGCTGGGCGATCCCTGGGGTCACGCCCGGCGGCTGCTTCACGTAGGGACGCGCCTCGTCGCCGCGGCGCGCGCAGCCGGCCGCTCCGGCCAGCGCGGTCAGCCCGAGCAGGCGCAGAAAATCGCGCCGCGTCTCGCCGTCGATCTCGGCGTCCTCGTCGGAGAGCTCGCTCATCGGTCGCTCATCGGTGGCACGTGGTGCAGGAGGTGCGCGCGCGCCAGCGGCGGTGGCAGTCGAGGCAGAAGCGCATGGTGAGCGCTTGCGCCCGCATCACCACCGGCATGTCTTCGACGTGGCCGTGGCAGTTCTTGCAGACCACGCCGCTCGCCAGGTGAACGGCATGGTTGAAATAGACGAAGTCGGGAAGGATGTGGACCCGGTTCCAGGTGAGCGGCTCACCGGCGAAGAATTTGACGCGCACCTCCTCGAGCAGCGGGCTGCGGCCCCACACCTGGTTGTGGCAGCCCATGCAGGTCTCGGTCGGCGGAAAGCCCGCTTGCGGCCCGCGATAGACACTCGCGTGGCAGTAGACGCAGTCGATGCCGTCGTCGGAGACGTGGTGGCGGTGATCGAACTGGATCGGCTGCACCACCGGCTGGTGCTCGCCGGTGCCGAGCGGCGAGCGCACGTACATGAGCGCGATGCACACCGCGCTGGCGAAGCCGATCAGCGCCAGCACCAACACCAGTCGAATGATGGTGTTGGTCCACGGCGGAAACAGCGCACCTGTGGACAGCGGCTCGGCCATGATCCGAGCGAAAACGTTGTTCCCGCGCCAGGCCACGCCAAGTCAGTGGAGTGCGGTAAAGTTCCGCAATGATGATCCAGCTCTGCAAGAAGTCGATCGATCGCCTGGGCGCCGCCGGCGCCAAGCTGGTGTCCGAGCTGCGCGACCGCGAGCACTCGCTGATCATCAAGGACTGCCTCGACCGCTGTATGGGCTGCGACAAGGGGCTGATCATCGCCAGCGCCGACGGTATGCCGTTGTCGGCCGCCAAGCCGGAGAAGCTGCTCGAGAGCGTGGCCGCGCTCGAAGCGGACTGATCAGGGGGCGGCGCTGCCGACGAACGCGGGGTTCTCGATGGCCAGCGCGTTGCACGACGGCGGAGCGATCAGCGGGTTGCAGCGCGACGGCATACCGCCGGGGATGTCCACCACGTACGGCAAACCATTCATGGGCGCCGGAAAGTCGGTGGTCACCACGTGGGCGCCGCTGGCGATGGCGGCCTCGCGCCGGCTGGTGTCGCCCGACGCCGCGGTGCCCGGGTTCTCGTCGGCGCGCGTGCGCACCCACAGCCCGGCGCGCACCGCGGCCGCGATCTCGGCGGCGCTGGTGATCGGATCGTTGATGATGGCGACAGCGGCGAACGGATCGCCGGGCCGCGAGTCGACGAACAACAAGCGCCCGTCGAGATCATGATCGCCGTGGGTATACAGGCGGCGCACCTCGCCGGTCTCGTCGAAGGCGAAGAAGATCTTGCCGCGCAGCGCGCCGAGCGTCGGCCAACCGCCCTTGGCGTCGTCGGGCGTCATGATGCGCTCGCGCGGCCACACCGACGTGATCTCGCGCTCGAGCGTGCTGAAGTAGAGGTCGGCCTCGGCGGCGCGGAAGTTCATCTTGGCTTCCATCTGAACGAAGATCGGCTGGTGCCCGGGGAAGCGATCCGACCACTCCTTGATACCGCGCAAGCAGTCGGTGAACAGGCGGCAGGTCGACATCTCGTCGGCCAACACCACGTGATAGACCTCGAAGCGCTGCTCGTCGCCGCCCTGCCAGGCCAGGTCGAGCTCGAGGGCGCGCACGCTCTGCGTGTCGAGCTGGGTGGCGAGCGGCGCGTGCGTGTAGTGCCAGTCCGGTACCGTGTTGCCCGGAGTCTCGACGTGATAGCTGTTGTGCGAGCCCTTCACCTGCAGGTGGTTGAGGCGCAGCTCGGAATCGAGCGGGTAGTCGAAGGCTTTACCCTGCGGGCCGCAGCCGGCGAGCGCCAACAACAACGAGACGCCGAAGCGAGTCGTCATCTTCCCAGGGTATCGATGCGGTCGAGCAGGCTCTTCTTCAGATCGGCCGAGATCGGCTTGCCGCCGAGCCAGATGTCCCACACGTCGCGCGCCAGCCGCAGGTTCTTGGGTCCCGTGCGCTTCTGACCGCGCGCCTCGACGATGATCTGCCCCTCGGCGCTGGTGCGGATGGTGAGATCTTCGCCGTCTTTGACGTCGTCGAACAGCGCCAGGAACGCCTCGACGTCGCGTTTGAGATCCTCGGGCGCGCGGCTCGAGCCAGCCTCGCCGAGCGCATCCCGGTAGGCGCTGCGCGTGTCCTTGGCAGCGACGGGGCGGACGAAATGGAGCAGCGCCGCCTTGCCGAAGTCGCCGTTGACGAAATATTGATGCGCCAGATCGCCGCGCGCGAGCGAGTCATGATCGGCGCCGCCCGCCTGCGCCGCCAGCCGCGCAAAGCCACGACGGGCCGGCGCGTCCTCGACGTACAGCCCCATCGCATAGACCTTCCACAAGCTGACCTTGCGCGCGCCCGCGCCGAGCAGCGTGTACGGCGTGCCTTCGATCGGCACCACCGTCTGAAACGCGTGGCGCGTCACCGGCTCGACGAACGGCAATGCCGGAGGCAACGGCGCCGGCGGGGGCGTAGGCGCAGGTGCCGGCGGCGCCAGCGCGACCGGACGCTCACGTTCCTCGGCAGCGGCCTTCTCCAGGTTGTCGATCAACGCCTGCACATCGCCGCGGTTGGCCGCCTTGGGCTCCTTGACCAGGTACAGCCGCAAGAACCGCAACGCCTGCGCCTTGTCGCCGAGGTTGCGATGACACTGCGCAATATTGAACAAGAGCGTCGCATCCTCATGCTCGCGATACGCATCCTTGAACGCCGCCAGCGCATCCGCGTATTCGGCGAGATCGAAATGCTGCGTCGCCTTGCGATAGGCGACCTTCGCCTTGGCGCGATCGCCCGCATGCGACCCAGCGGCCGCCAGCACCACGCAGAGCGCCACCACCCGCATCCCCAGACCCGGCATCGGCACTAATCTACCAGCATTCCGACTCTCAGAGCGCAGCCGCGAGCAGCGCCTGCCCCGACTCGTGGCTCAAGCGCGAGGCCACCGCCCGCAGCAGAGACTCCGGACGACCACGCAGCAGCGCAAAGTAATCGTCCACCCGCTGCGCGGCGAACGCGGCCCTGAAACCGGTCACAAGGTCGTCTGCCTGATCAATGCTCGGCAGCGCGCGAACAAAGTTGTCCCAAGTCGGCCCTCGTTTGTCATGTCGCAGCACCGCGTACGAGAGGCCGAATTGTCGCACCGGATCGGCGTTGAACTGCCGCACCAAGATTGCCGCCACATCCTCCGACATTTGATAAGTCAAGCGGCCCAGCAGATCCGCCAGCGGGTGGTGGCCATCGAACTTGCGAGTCACGTAGGCGGTCGCCAAGTCTCGCAACAGCGGCGGCGGTGCGCCTGCCCGCGCGAAGAAGCTGGAGGCGAGCAGTTGGTCGGAGTCGTTGCCGTCCACCAGCAAGAACGTCATCGCATCGAGCAGCTTGCCGCGTGTCGCTTCGTCGGCGGTTTCATAGAGATCGACGTAGCCCGCATGCCCGATACCCTCGTGGCGACGATCGCCCGATGCGTTGCTGGCCAGCCATTGTCGCGCTTCGTCGAGGGTCATCAGAAGACCTTCTTGATCTCCACTTCGCTGAGTTTGAGCGGCTGGATCACCACCTCGCCGAGCCCGCCGCTCGTGACACCATAGACCGCCTTGTCATCGGCCAGGATCCTGAATTGGTCGAACTTCAACCCGTTGACCGCGGTCGGCCGACGCACCCCGTTGGCGGCCGCAATCTTGGCCTTGGTCGAATTCGGCAGCGACACCAGGATGAAGCCCTTCTGATAGTCGGAACTTTCCTCGATCGCCAGGATTTTGGACACCTCAGCTCCTGACTTGGATTCCATCAGGATCTTGGCGCCAGCCTCGTCGTACGTCCAGTAAGAGGGCATGGCTGGGCCACCGCTGATCTGGTAGCTCCGTACACCGGACAAGCCAGCACCTCCGCGCGCGCGTTCGATGAAGTGCGGCTCGAGTGCGTCTCGGATGGCGTTCGAGGCTGGACCCTTGGTGCGGTACTCGGCGAGCAGTTTGCCGACGTCCACCTCGTCGCTACCCGAGATGCGCGGGATGCGCGCATCGCCTGGAGAGACCTTTTTGGCCAATGCCATGACCACATCGTCCTCGAGGTCGCCGTATTTCATAATGGATGGCAACGACACCGCCTTGAGGATCGGCATGTTGTTGAACGCGTCGCCGGTCGCCAGCTTGCCCCTCATCACGAAGCCGGGCTGCACCTGCTCCATGGCCTTGAACACATCACCGCCGGTCGACGGCAGTGCCTCCTTGACCGCCACGATGAACGCCATCTTGTCCGCCGGATTCTCGAAGCCCGGGTCGGCGAGGATGCGACGCAGGCGCTCCGCAGACTTCTCTTTTGACAGTGCAGCGACGATCTTGGCCGCGTCCTGTTTGGACATGGCCAGCGGCACTGACACTGCCGGCTGATCGTAGAGGGCCTTCAAGGTGCGGTCGACGCGCCACTCGGCGATCGCGGTTGAATCGCGGAGGAACGAAGGCAGCTCGCCAAGCGCAGTCTTCTCGAGATCGATCCGCTCGTCGGGTACGAAGTCGCGGTAGACCGCGCGGCTGGTCTTGTCGAGCGCCTCGTATGTGACCTGGTGCGCTTCGGTGGCGACCAACGTCACGACCTTCTGCTTGGCTTCGTCGCCGAGGATCAGGAACTCCTCGCGCACCAGCGCGTTCTTGAGCTGCATGAAGGTGCCGCGGTACTCCATCTGGAGCGCCATCAGCATGCTGCGCTCCGCTGCACCGAGCGCGGATGCGGCGCCTTGCACCTTCTCGGGCAGCGTCTTGACGAAAGCCGGCCACACCGCGGCCTCGGCGAGCGGGCGGCCGGCGCGCTCGGCTGCTTCACGCGCCATGCGCTCGGCAGTCGCGACCGCCCCGTCGAGCGTGGCGCCGGTGACCGCGGTGCGCGCACCGGTCTCGGCGGCCTGCTTAATGGCAGCCTCGGTGGCTTCACGAACGCCACGCTCGACGGCCGCGCGGGTCACCGCGTCGATGCCGCGGGTCGCCACCTTGTCGATCGCTTCCTTGGCCAGCTTGTCGACGATTTCCTTGGTGACCTTCTCGGCGGCGGCTTTGGCGATCGCCGGCGCGACCTTGGCGAGCGCGGCTTTCTCGGCCGCTTCGATCGCGGACTTGCGCGACACGCCGCGCGCGGCGTCATCTGCCACCTGCTCGACGGTGAGCAAGGTCGCGTTCGGTAGCTTCTCGAGCGCGGCCTTCTCGGCGCCCTCGACGAGGGCCTTGTGCGCGGCCTCCTCCGCGGCCTGCTTGGCGGCGATGCGGGTGGCGTCGTCGACCCCTGCGCGCGCGAGCTTCGCCACCAGGTCCTCGGAGATCTGGAACGCCACTTCCTTGCCGGCGCGCTCCGCCGCCTTCTTGGCGAGGATTCGCATCAGGTCGTCGAACGCCTGCTTGAAGATCTTGATCAACCCGCCGATGACGTCGCCGGCGACGCTGATGATCTTGTCGGCCGCGGTGCCGAGGGCGTCGATCAAACCGTGCAGCGCAGCCTTGGCCGCCGGGAACCAGCCCTTGAGCGTGGCCCACGCCTTCTTGGCTCCGCTGCCGAGATACTTGACGCCGTCCCACAGCCAGCCGAGCACCGTGCCCGGCCAATCGATGATCTTGGCCAGCAGCACCGCGGCGCCGCGCAGCTTCTGAAGCACCTTGGCCGCGCCGAGGATGGCCTTGATCTCGAGCCAGGTGCCGGCAGAGAAGTAGCCGACCACGATCTGGACCAGGCCCCAACCGGTCCAGTAACCCATCTGGTAGCCGAGCTCGCCCTCGGAGGCGTCGCTCATGAAGAAGGCGCAGAACTTGTCCGCCAGCGTGGCGCCGAATCCGCTGATGCGGCCCTTCAGATCGCCGACGAATTGGTTGAACTTCGCCGCCAACGCGCCGATGTCGAGGTTGCTCTCGCCGGTGAAGAACTCTTTGACCGCGCCAAAGATGTTGCTGGCCACCTGCTTGATGGCCGGGAACACCTCGTTGATCAGCTTGGCGAACACCGCGCCTGCCAGGTTGCTGATCGCGCCCGCGACCTTCTCCGAGATCTTGCCGAGGTTCTGCAGGCCCGCCGACAGGAACGCATCCGACGCCTCGCCGACCCAGCCGGCCGCGTCGACCATGCCCATGAACAGCTTGAACAGGTCGACGAACGGCTCCGACACACCGTCCCACAGGCCGACCACCAGGCCCTTCAAGAACTGCACGACGAACGAGATGCTCTGGCCCGCGACGATCTTGGCGATGCGCAGCACCACCTGACGCTTGGTGTTCGCGTCCTTCGACTTCAGCTGATTCAAGAAGCCGAGCACACCGGTCTTGAGGATCGGCCACAGGAAGTCGAAGAACATCAGCGACGGCAGCGCCGACAGGAACTTGATGGCGCCGTCGATGACCGCGTCGATCAACTTGTCCTGCAGCCACGCGGGCAGCGCCATGAACACCGCCGCCGCGATGATGGTCGCGGCCATTGCCGGGTTCAGGATCACCGCCGGCAGCGACTTCATCACCGAGATGAAGGCCTTGAGGCAGGTCGTCAAGATCTCGCGGATGTTGGCGAGCGCCTTGCCGATCAGCTGATAGACGAGATTCGGATCGATGCCCGCCGCGCGCAGGGCCGCCTCGAAGACCCTGATCACCCAGTCTTTGAGCTCGCCCGAGAAGATGGCGCGGTGCGCCTGGAGCACACCCATCACCACCGCTTCGAAGGCGTTGATGACCGCGTTGAGGGTGCTCTTGAGAACGTTGACCACCGCGTCGACGCCCGCCTTGAGCACCGTGCCGATCAGGCGCAACCCCTGCTGCGTGGCCGCCACCAGGCGGTCGACCAGGCCGCACAACTTCTCGGTGATCGCCGGGAACAGCGCACCGAGCACGCTCGAGCGGATCAACGTCTTGACCAGCTCGCCGAACAGCTGCACCTGCTGGCAGCAGAACTCGATGGTGCCGTCGATGATCGCCTTGGCCGCGCTGCGTGCCGCCTCGAAGAGCGCGTTCACCACCGTACGGATACCGTCGAAGATGGCGCGCACCGCGCTCTTGAGCGCGTCGATCGCCTGCGTGGCCCAGTTGCCGATCTTCTCCCACCAGCTCTGGTCCTGCGCTTCCTTCTTCTTCTTGTCCTTCTCCTGGTCGGCGCGCGTCTCGCCTTCCTTGACCTTGCTCTCGGCGTCCTTCTGCGCCTTGTCGTAGACGTCGGTGACCTTCTTCTGATCACCCTCGGCACGGCCCTGCATGGCAGTCAGGTGGGTGCCCCGCGCGCCGGCGATCTGGGTCGCCGCCTTGTCGCGCTCGCGCTGCTGCTCGGCGACCGCCTCGTCGCCCTTTTGCTTCATCTCGACGCGCGCGCGGCCGACCTGCTCGGTCTGCTGCGCCTGCGCCTTTTGCGACGTCTCCTCGCTCTTCTTGCCGGCGTCGTCGAGCGCTTTCTGGCGCGCCTGATCGCGCGTGCCGTAGGCCTGCTGCAGCTGCGCCTCACCTTGTGCCAGCTTGGGTCCCAGGATCGGCGCGTAGAGCTGATCGAACGCCGCTTGTCCGTCGGCGTCGAGGTTGGCGCTCGCGATCTCGGCCAACTCGGGGACCGGCGCCAGCACCACCGCCTTGGGCTCGGCGATCCCGTCGACCTTGGCGCTGGCCTCGAAGCGCAGCGGCTGCACGCGATCCTGGCGAGCTGCCGCGCGCACCCGCTGCGCCTCGGCGGCGCGCCCGGCGTCGAGCATGGCCGCGGCGGCAGTGGCGGTGGTGTCGAGGTTCTTGGCGTCGGCGGCGCCCTCCAACTTCACCGACGGCGGCGCGCCCGGATTGGTGTTGATGTTGTGCTCGTTGGTGCGCACCCCGTCGAGCGCCTGGCCGATCTGGGCCGCGCGCTGATCGACCGGAGTCTGATCGTTGAATGCCAACGCCGCGCCGTTCTGTACCGCCGGCGCCGCGTTCTGCTTGAAGGTGCCGACCTGCACTTGCGGCTTGGCGCCCATCGGCGCCAACGGAGCGTCGGGCACATTGACCCGCGCAGGCGGCGCCGCCACGGTCGCCGCCCCCGGCTCGACACCCTGTGTCTGTGCCTTGATCTCGGGCAGCGCGCCCTTGAGCTCGGCGGAGTCTTGCTTGTTGGCCGCGTCGACCTCGGCGCCCAGCCGCGGCTGCGCGCTCGGCATCTCGCTCGGCTTGAGCTTGCCGAAGCGCTGCAGCACGAAGATGATCGGCCACGACCCCTTGCCGGCCACGAACGCGGCGGTGCTGCCCACCGTCCCTGTGCCGAGCAGGTTGTAGGTCGGCGTCATCACCTCGCGCTCTTCGACCGTGGTGGCTTCACGCCCACCATTGCGATCGATGAACTGCATGACCGGGTTGTTGGCGCCCCACACCTGGTACCAGCGGTCGCCCGTGCCATCGACGCCGGTACGGTTGCCGTCGGGCCAATAGGCCTCGGGCGGCTTGGAGTAGGCCTGCGCCTTGAGCGCCGCCAGGAACGCGCCGGGCGCGCGCCGCACCTGGTCGACGAGCTCTTTGAACTTGGCCCACGCCGCGGTCAGCTTCTGCTTGAGCAGCTCGGTGAGCCGCTTGACCGCATCCCAGGCGCTCTTGATGAACGCGACGATTTTCTGCTTGGCCGCGTTCGCCAGCTCGGTGATCTTCTGCACCGCCCAGCTGACCGCCTTCTTCAGCGCAGTCAGCGCGGTGGTCACCATCTGCGTCAGCTTCTGCTTGGCGGTGTCCCAGATGCGCAGCAACTCGGTGCCGATCGCGCTCAGCTTGTCGACCACCGCCTTGCGCGCGGTCTGCAACATCGCCATCGCCGCGGTGCGCGCGCGATCGAGCGCATTGACCACACCCTGCTTGGCCGCCTGCCACAGCTTGCCCAGCTTGCCGACCAGGTCCTGCACGAACTGCTGCACGTGCGAGCGGAACCAACCCCACAATCCCTGCGCCGGCGGCTTGGCCTGGTTGCGCTCGCTCTGCTCCTGCCCGCGCGCCTGGTTCTCGACGCCCTGCGCCTTGGTCTCACCGTCGCGCAGCTGCTTGTCGGTATTGGTCTTGGCGGTCTGCAGATCGCCGTGCGCTTCTTTGACCTTGGTGTCCTGCGTCTGCTGCGCCTTGCCTTCGGCCTCGTCGACGGCCTGCTTGCGCCCGGTGCCGAGCGTCTGCCGCGCGCCACCCACCTCGGTATCGCGCGTGTTGAACGCACCGACGGTCTCGCTCTGCTGCTCCTGCTGCGCGGTGAGGATGCCGGCCTGCATCGGCTGCACCTGCGCCTGCTCCTGCGACTTGTACTCTCCGACATGGCCATCGGCGACGCCTTTCACCTCGCCGTACTTCTGCGCCACGATCTCTTTGCCCATCAGGCCCGCGGCATAGCCCTGCACCGACGGCGCTTCCGACTTGACCTCGGCCACCGGCAGCTGCGGCGCCGCGATCGGCGCCACCACCGGCGCGACCGTCTTGGGCAGCTGCGGCACCGGCTCGAGCTGAGTCTTGTCGACCTTCTTCGACTCGAGCGCCGGAACCTGAGTCTTCGGTCCTCCGGCCGGCTGCAACAGCGACTTGGGCGGATTGGGCGTGCTCGCCCACTTCTCGATGTTCTTGGTCTCGCCGTCGGTGATCGCCTGGTTGTCGCCGAGCCCCATCTTCGACGCATCGAGCGGCTTCTGCGGCGGCGGCTCCGCCACCGTCGGCAGCGGCTTGACCGCGTCATAGATCCCCTGCGGCTGCGGCACCTTCGCCTTCACTTCGGTGTTGGCCGCCTGCTGCGCCTGCTGCGATCGCGCCAAGCCTGCCGTCGCCGGCTGCTGAATCTGCTGCGTCTGCACCTCGGCGGCCGGCGGCGGCGCGGGATCCACCCCTCGCTTCTGCACGCCCTCCTCGAGACTCTTCTGCTCCGCCGCCGGCTCTCGAATCTTGACGAAGTCGCCTTCGCTGCCACCCGCACCCGAGGATCCAGCCCCGGCTGCAGGCGCGCTCGCCGGTGTGGCTGTAGGCGTCGTCGCAGGTGTAGTCGTAGTCGCAGGGGTACTCGCAGTGGTAGGCGTAGTCGCAGTCGTAGCTGTGGTCGTGGGCGTAGTCGCAGTCGTAGGCGAAGTCGTGCTCGTGCCCGTCGGCGTCCCGGCTGCCGGCGCCGCCGGCTTGAGCCACGAGTCCACGATGCCCCCGAGCACCGTGCTCAACTTCGGCGGGGTCCCGGTCCTCTGCCTGAGCGGCCGGAACGGCGCCAGGCGCGCCGCGAGCTTCTGCTCCACGCTCTGCTGCTCGCTGACCAGGTCCTTCTCGAGCTTGTTCGCCTGCGAAATCTCCTTCTTCCCCTCGCTCTCGGCCTGCTTCGCCTGCGTCTGCGTCTGCTTCGACTCACCAATCAACTGATTGGCCGACGAGTCGTTCATCAGCGTGGTGGCGATGCCTTTGAGATTGAGTCCCTTGGCAAACGAGAACGCCTGCTGCGCCAACCCGTGCTCGCTCTGCTTCGCCCCCGCCTTCGACTTCATCTGGCCGGCCACGCCGGTGAAGTTCATGATCAACCCGAACACCTGCTGCACCGGCCCCGGCACCAGCTTCTTGACCATGTTGCCGAGGTTGAGCTTCTCGAGCAGCTTGCCGAGCACCGCCTTGAGCAGCGCGGTCGACACCTTCTTGATGATGCCGATGCCGCCGGCGCCCGCGCCATGGCCGCTCTGTCCCTGACCCGTCGCGCTGCCGAGATTGCTCGACGTCGAATCGCCCGCCGCTCCGGTCGCGCTCTTGGCGCCGGTCGCCTCGGAGATCTTCTGCTGAATCTGCTGCTGCACCAGCTGCGCCTTCTGCTGCAGCTGCTGCATGAACGAGATGCCCTGCGTGTTGGCCTGATCGTCTTTCTTGGCCGCCTCACGCTGGCGCGCGCTGATCTGCTTCTGCTCCTCGAGCCCGCGCTCGGCCACCTCGGCGTTGGTGCGCAGCGCATCGGCCTCCTGCACCCGCTTCTCGCCCTGCTGCGCCAGCTCCTTGGCGTTCTTCTGGTAGTCGATGACCTTCTGCAGATAGCCGAACAGCGGCCCCGCGCCCGACGGCAGCTTGAACATCGAGCCGAGCACCGCCGGCAACGAGCGCGGCGTGCGCGGCGCCGGTCCGCCGGTGTTGATGGGCGTCCCCTGCACGGTCGCGGTGGTGCCGGTCGCCCCGCTCACGCCGCTCTGCTTGGCCTCGTTGAGCGCGCTCAGATCGTTCGGGTTCTTCTGCGGTGCGCCCGGCGGTCCCTGTCCGCTCGGCAGGCCCTCGCCCGCCGCGCCCTCGGCCGCCGACTGCACCTGCGCGGTGTTCTCGCGCGTCTGCTGCTCTTCCTTCTCGCGCTCCTGACGCAGCTGTTCGTCGGTCTTCTTCGGATCGGGCGCCTTCTTGCCCTTCTTGGACTCCTCGTCCCACTCCTTGTACGCGCTCGACGCACTGCCGGGCAGCTCGCCCGCGCCCTCGGCACCGTCGGCGTTCTTGGTCTCCGGCTCGACGCCCTGCAGCTCGGCGCCTTCGGATCCCATCTGCGGCAGCGCGCCGCCGCCGCTCGAGCCGCCCGGATCGTTGGCCGGCGCGTTGACCTGGTTCTGCAGCGCCTGCGTGACCGCCGGCTGCGCCTGCGACCAGAACTTGTCGGCGAACCCCTTGAAGCGCCCGCCGCTGAACTTGCCGAGGAAATCGCTGACCGCCGAGATGTTGCCCAGGATGTCGCCGGCCGCCGCCTTGCGCTCGGCCGAGGTCTTGGCGGTCATCCAGTCGTAGACGTCGCACGCCAGCTTCACCAACTTGCAGATGGTGGCGACCAGCTCGATCTTCTTCTTGATGTCGTTGAGCTTCTTGACGATGTCTTCGACCGGTTTGATGATCTTCTCGACGAAGCCGGCGATCTTCTTGAGCACATCCGCGATCTTCTTGAGCGCGTTGGCGATGGTCCTCAAGATGGCCGCCAGCGGCCCGCCGAACATGGTCGCCGCCAGCGCCGCGGCGATGACCATCAAGATCTTGTAGATGATGTCGAGGGTCTTGCTGACCTTGTTGAGCATGTCCACGATGTTTCGGATCACGCCCAACACCTTGTTGACCACGCCCAGCAGGCCGTCGAGCACGCCGAGCACGCGCTCGCAGACCTTGAGCACCACCGAGACCGTCTTCTCGATGAAGTCGTCGCCCTCCGGCTTGAGCGACTCCATGAAGGTCTTGGGGTTCAGGAACGAATAGGTGCCGCCCGAGAACAGCGACTTGACGTCGGCGACCGGGAACGCGGTGGCCGCGCTGATCACGCCCTTGGTGCCGGTGACCGCGGCGCCGATGTCGCTGCCGGTCGACTGGAACTTGTCGAACTTCTGCGGCGTGCTCGCCGGCAGCGCGCCCTCGACGATCTGGCCGAGCACATCGGGTTGCGTCCCCGCCACGTCGAAGAAACGCGACACCTGCGGCGCCTGCCGCAAGGCCGCGCCTGCCGACGGCGCGCCGCTCGCCTGCTCCGCCTCGTGCTCGGCGGCGTCGCCCGGCTGACTGACCTCGAGCTCCTCGGGCACCGAGCCGAGCGGCGTGCGGTCGCCGCCCTGCTGCAACACGTGCGTCAGCTCGTGCGCGACCATCTCGCGATTCGGCAGATCGATGCTGAACGCGATCACGTTGCCGGCCGCGAACGCCTGCGCGCCCACCATCCCGCACGCAATCTGCGCCGGCAGCCCGAAGTAACACTCGACGTTGCTCAGGTCGCGCCCGAAGCGTGCCTCCATCTCCGCCCGGAACGGCAACGCCCGCCGCGAGCCGAAGCGCGCCATCCGCACCGCGTCCGCCGCCAGCTTCCGCTGCGACGGCATCGCCGGCACGCTCGCCTCCGCGCGATCGATGCGTCCCAGGCTCGCGCCCAGCCACTTCTCGAGCGCGCCGCCAATCAGTCCCGCCACGCCGCCCGACACCTTGGCAATCGCATCGAGCGGCCCCGGCGCCGCCTCCTGCGCCGCCATCCGATGCACCGCCACCGCCTCCCGCCCATACCGCGCAGTGGCAGTGGCAGTGGCAGTCGCAGCCGCGGCCGCACCCGCACCCGCACCCGCAGCCGCACTCGCACTCGCGCTCGCACTCGCACTCGCACTCGCACCGGCGCTCGCACTCGCACTCGCACTCGCACTCGCACTCGCACTCGCACTCGCACCGGCGCTCGCGTTCGCGCTCGCACGCGCTCCCGCGCTCGCGATCGCGCTCGCACCCTCGCTCGCGATCGCGCTCGCACCCTCACTCGCACTCGCACTCGCACCCGCAGCTGTACCTGCACTCGCACGCGTGGCCGCAGTCGTAGCCGCGGACGTGCTCGTAGTCGCGCCCAAGCTCGCGCTTGGCTTCGTCCGGAGTCCGATTCGCTCGAGGGCCGCGGTGAGCGCCTCGCGAATCGGCGCCCGGCGCGCTTCCTCGCCGCCGCGCTCGCTGGCGAGCCGCGAGGCCGCGCCTCCCGACACCTGGTCGAGCCGATCGAACGCGCTTCCGCCGCCGTCGCGGCCACGCTCGCGATGGAGCAGGTGCAGCGCCGCGCGCGCCACCGGCCGATCGGCGGCCGCCACCATCGCCAGCAGGCTGGCCGGCGCACGTCCCGCGCCCAGTCCGCGCGTGATCGCGTCTTTGATCTTGAGAGCGCGCGCCAGCCGCTGCGCCGCATCCGCGGTCGCAACGGCGAGCTCTTCGTGCTCCTCCGGCTCGCCGGCCGAGCGCGGCGTCAGGTCGGGCGCCGCTTCGCCAAATGCGCGTGCCCACAATTCATCGGCCGCGTGCGGCCCGTGACAGCGGATGAGCGTCAGGCGCGCCGCCTCGCGCTCGAGCGGCGGCACGCTGCGCAAGAGCGCCAGCGCCTCCTCGGGGCGCTCGTGCACCATCGCCAGCGCATCGGCCAGGCGGCGCTCGCGCGCAGGAGGCTCCGGCGCCGGCGTGTCTACGTCGGGCTCAACCTGCCGCTTGTTCGAGAGCGGCCGGTGGAGATCCTGTCTCCTGGCCAGCGACATGCGTTACTGCTTGAGCTGTCCGAATGCGATCCCACTGCGCTTGAGCATGCGGACGACCAACGGCGCAAGCGCCGCGACCATCTCCTCGAGCCCGAAGACGTCGAGCGGATCGCGCTCGCCGGCCACGCCCGGGAAGGCCGCGCCGAACGAGCGCCCCAGCTCCTCGACCAGCTTCTGGTCGCCGAGCAGCCGCACCAGCGTCGACACCAACCCGGCGCCCGAGGCATCGGCAGTCTCGAGCGACGAGAGCCCCCCCTGCACCAGGCGGGCGAGCGCGCGAAACGCCTCGGCCTGCCGTCTGGCCGGCAGCGCGCACCTGAGCTGGTACTCGCGCCCTTCGATGTCCCGAATCGTTACGACATCCACGTCAGCGTGAGACATGACGACGTCCATCATTCGGTCCCCTCACCCAGGTTATCGGCTGCTCCTCGACGGAAGTTGCTAACCGATTCAAATACGTATGCTGGATCACTCGCCCTGTTCAGTCAGAAGTAGCGCAGCGCGCCGTAGCTGTCGGACCACCAGCGGCAACAGCCCCGCCACCAGCTCCTCCATCGGGAAAATGTCGAGCGGATCACGCCCGCCGCCAATCTCGGGGTAGGCCGCGCGGAATGCGGCGCCCAGGCGCTCCAACAGCGCTTCGTCGGTGAGCAGGTCGACCAGCACCTTGATCAGCCCGGCTCCGCTCGACTCGCCCGCGAACGCGCCGCTGCCCGCGGCGATCAGGTCCCCGAGCGCGGCAAACACCAGCGCCTGGCGCCGCGCAGGCAGCACGCAGCTGAGCACGTGCTCGCCACCCTCGAAGTCGCGGATGACCACCTGGTCGACGGCGGGCAGCCCGATCAACGCCTGTTTGAGTGCTGCCGTCTCCTCGGACATGGCCCCCGCGGCGATACTGATCCCGCGGCCTATCCGGTGCTAGACCGGATCGCGCAAATCGCTGTCACGAACGCGCAGCGTGCGCCTTGCGCCACGCCGCGGGCGTCGTGCCGGTAATTTTCTTGAAGACCGCGGCAAAGTGCGCGGGTGACCTACACCCCACTTCGAAGGCGGCCTGCGTCACGGACGCGTCACGCTGCACCATGAGCTTTTGCGCCGCGCTCACCTGCGCCACGTGCACCTCGTGGCGGAAGGTGGTGCCGAGCTCGCGCAGCCTGAGCTGCAGCGTGCGCGGCGCCAGGCCGAGCTCGGCGGCGATGCGCGACAGCGTGATGCGCCGCCCGATGACCGCGTTCATGCACGCGCGCAGATCGCGGAGCAGCGGCGTCACGCCCGATGCGATCGCCTGCAGCGCGTCCAGCTCCTCGAGCACGCCGTCATCGGGCTCACCCAGCCATGCGAGCGCGGCGTGCGGGTCGGTGAACAGCTCGACCGGATACGGCGGGCGCACCATGCGAAAGAACCCGGCGGCCAGCGCGCCCACGTAGCCGCCCGGATGCACGATCGCCAGGTGGGTGACCTTCTCGCGCATCACCACCACGTTCGACTGCAGATAGTGCGCGAGCACGTCGAACGCCTTGGGGTCGACCACCTCGAGCCGCCTGAGATCCACCAGCGAGCGGTGCGGCCGCGCGCGCGCGGTCAGCTCGACGGTCAGCGCGACCGTCAGCTTGCCGAGCTCGGCGCCGTCGGCCACGCCCCAGAACGAGAAGCCGCACAGCGTCTCGGTCGGGTAGTAGAAGAGCCACTGACGCCCCGCCAGCCCGCTGCCCACCGGGTTGGCGAACAGCTCGTCGATGTTCCCCACCAACCGCATGTCAGCGCCGCGGGTGTGTGACCGGCACCAACCGCGGACGCCCGCGTGGCACCGTCGGTGGCTGCGGCTCCGCGGGCGGCGGCTCGGGAGGTGGTGGCTCGTCGGGTTCCTCGGCCTTGGGCGGCGGCGGCGGCGCCGCGACGGTCTCGGTTTGCGAGCGCACCAGGAGGCCCATCTCGCGGCACTCGCGCTCCGCCGCCAGGCGCACGGTGGCCATGTCTATGGGACGATCGTCGGCCGCCGCCAGGAAGGCCGCGCGCAGCGCCGCGTTGCGGATGTTGCCGCCCGACATTTCGTACAGCTCGCCGAGCAGCGGGAACGACACGTCGGGCTCGCGCGCGCAGCTCGCCGGGAACACCTTCTCCCACAGCGCAGCGCGCGCCTGCGCGTCGGGCTTCTCGAAGCGCACGCGGAAGCTCAAGCGCCGCTTGAACGCGGTGTCGAGCGTGTCCTCGAAATTGGTGGTGAGCACGGTGACTCCCGAGAACGCCTCCATGCGTTGCAGGAGGAAGTTGACCTCGAGGTTGGCGTAGCGATCGATCGACGACTTGACCTCGGTGCGGCGCGCGAACAGGGAGTCGGCCTCGTCGAACAGAATGATCGCGTTCGAGCGCTCCGCCTCGTCGAACACGCGCGCCAGGTTCTTCTCGGTCTCGCCGATCCACTTGGACACCACGCGCGACAGATCGACCTGGAACAGCTCCATGTCGAGCTCGCGCGCGATCACCGACGCGCACATGGTCTTGCCGGTGCCCGGCGGCCCGGAGAACAGCGCCGACACGCCGCGCTTGAGCCCGTGGCGGCGGCCGAAGCCCCAGTCCTCGTACACGCGCTCGGCGTGCTGCACGTGCGAGATCATCTCTTGCAGCGCGTAGTAGACGTCGACCGGGATCACCAGGTCTTCCCAGCGGTGGCTCGAGGTCACACGCACCGCCACGCTCAACAGATCGTGCGTCAGCTGACGGCGGCACGCTTCGGTGAGGTCGACGAGCGTCAGCTCGGGCGTCTCGCTGTCCTCACGCTCGCGCGCCAGCTCGATGGCCGCGCGCGCGCTGGCCGCCAGGCGCGCCGGATCGAGCGCGAAGCGGCGCGCCAGCGCGGTGAAGTCGACCTCCGCCTCGACGGTCGCGCCGTGGCGCATGATGGCCTTGGCCAACAGCTCGGCGCGCTGCGACGGCGTGGGAAAGCGCGCGTCGGCGTGGACGATGGTGCGCGCCCCGAGCTCGAGCAGCGGCTCGCGCTTCTGCGCGGTCAGGAACACCAGCTCGTCGAGGCCGTTCAACATCTGCAGCACCGGCGGCGGCAGGCTGCGCTGCTTGGGACGTGACGGCGCCTCCTCCGACTGCGGCGGAGTGTCGCCCTCCAGGTGATGATCCCAGCGCGCGAAGCACAACAGTGCGCCGCACAACCGCGCGTCGCGCCGCCCGGCGGTGAGCGCTTCGCTCAACTTGTCTTTGGGCGCGCGCGACAAATCGACCACCAGCAACGATCGATCGAGCCGGTTGGCGATCCACTCGGCGAAGTAACGTTTACCGCAGCCCACCGGTCCGACGGTCTCGACCACCAGCGGCTCGCGCGTGCCGATGGCGCGGCAGACACGATCGAGCACGCGCGCCGCCACGTCGCGATCGACGAGCGGCTCCGGCAGCGCCTCGGCACTCTCGCCGCGCGGCTCGATCAGCGTGCTGCCCGCGGGCAGCTGATCTTCCCCTACCAGGTAGCGCGCCACGCGCGGCTCGAGCCGCACGCGCAACGACACCGCCGGCGCTTGCAGGCTGGCGTCGTCGACGGTGACCAGCGCCCATTGATCGAGCGCGCCACCCGGCGCGTGCAGCCGCGCCAGCTCCGGCACGCGCCGCGGCGGCAGATCGAGCAGCTCCGCCACCGTGCCGAGCTCCAGATAGGGACGCCCCTGCTCGCGCTGCATGGCGCGAATCAGCAAGCGGATGAATGGATCGAACTCGGCGGCCAGCAGGCACACCACCGCATCGACGGCCAGCTCGTCGAGATGAAACAGCTCGGCCAGCCGCGGCAGGCGCAGATCGATTCCTGCCGCCAGCGCGTGCGCCTCGTCACTGCCATCGGCGCTCTCGCTCGGCGGCGCCGCACCGGTGTGACCACGCAGGATGTGCGCCGCACGCTCGCGGATCTTCTGAATGCGGGCGAACACATGCGCTTCCGAGCTTGAGTACATTTGCTGCGAGCGTAGTATATCAGTCAAACGAGGCGGGGGAATTGCGATGGGGTTCGAGCCGCCGAAGAAGAAGTCGGCATCCGCGGGTGGGGCGCGCACCGACGAGGCTGGTGCCACCGGGGCCCGCGGGTTCGTACTACCGCCCGGCTATGCCGAGGCCTACCTCAAGACCGACAAGGCCGACGACAAGGCCGACGACAAGGCCGACGACAAGGCCGACGACAAGACCGACCAGGCCGGCGCGCCGCGGCGCGTCGACGGTGAGACGCTGCTCGAGGAGCTCGGCATCGCCCAGGCGATCGAGCGCGGCACCAAGCTCGACAAGTCCGAGCAGACGCGCATCCACACCGCGCTCGCCGCGCTCGACGACACCGGCCGGCGCGAGCTGCTCACCAGCGTCGAGCAGCGCAATTGGCAGCAGAAGGTCAACCTGGTGCTCGGTCCCGAGAGCGCGTCGCTGCTCAAGCTCGCCCCGCCGAAAGAAGAACAAGACGACGCCGAGAGTCCCGATCAGGAGCCCAAAAAGAAGGAACGCTTCGAAGGCGGCTCGATCTTCGATCGCCTGTTCGGCAACGCGCTCACCAAGCGCAAGATCGAGAACCCCGACGCGACGCTGGCGCAGCTGACCGCGCTGGACGAGCGCGCGTGGCAGGAGCTGGCCGCGGCGGTCGATTCGCGTGAGGCGTGGCAACCGTTGTCGCAGCTGATCGGGCCTCGCTTCGACGACACGGTGGCGCGCAAGCGCTACGAGCCGCTGGCGGCGTTGGTGGCCGCGCACCCCGACGGCATGTGCGAGCTCGACGAGCGCGCGCAGGTGATGTCGTCGCTGGCGCGCTGCGGCGTCTGGGAAGCGGCGCGCCTGCGCCAGCTGATCGAGAAACGCGGCACTGCGCGCGCGCTCATCAACCTGCTCGGCCCCGAGCTCAACAGCTGGCTCAACGGCGGCGCCGCGGTCGCCCAGCCAGCGCGTGACACCGACGATCCGCAGGCGGCCCTGCGCGCGCTGCAGTCGCTGCGCGGCGCCACGCTGCGCCGGCTGGTGGTCGAGCGTCGCGCCGGCGCGACCGGCCCGGCGCTGGCCGCCGCGCTCGCCGAAGATCTGGACGCCTTCGTCAACGCGTATTGGGACACGGTCTCCGAGGTCGATGCGGAGCGCCGGCGCACGCCCAAGAAACCGCTGGCCGCGCTGGCTCGCGTCGAGGTCGAGCAGCTGGTGCGCCTGGCGCGCGGCGGCGATCTCAAGCCGGATCAAGCGGCCGAGATCGACGCTGCCATCGCCACGTTGCAGTTCGATGTGCTCATCAAGCCGCTGCTCACCGGCGCGGTGCCTCAGCCGAGCACGCGCAAGCGCACCCTCGACGCGCTCACCGAGCTGCCGCTCGCCGAGCTGATCAAGCTGCTCGTGCAGGTGCCGCCCGGCGGCGCGCCGCTGCTCGAGCAGGCGCTCAGCCCCGAGATCGGTCTCTTGATCGGGGAGCGCTGCCACCAACCGCTCGCCGACACGCTCGAGGCGCATCGTGAACAGACGAGCGAGCTGCCGGAGGCCGAGCGGCGCACGCGGCTGGCGCCGCTCACCGGGCTGCCGGAGTGGATGGCGCTACATCTACGCGCCGAGGTCGAGCGCAAAGGCAGCGCGGAGCGCCTGGCGTCGCTGTTTGGGCGCGCGCTCGACGACATCGGCCTCGCGCCGATCGCCACCGGTCGTCCCAAGAGCGAGCGCGCACCGTTCGCGCCGCCAGCGCGCGAGCGCAAGGCCGCGCTCGATGCGCTCAAGCAGCTGACGCCGGCGCGCTTCGCTGCCATTCAGGGTGAGACGCCCGCGCCGCTCTTGTCGCGTTGGGCCACCGCCGCGTCGCTCGGTCCGGATGAGGCGCTCGGCCGCGCGCTCTTGCGCCTCTTGCCCGGCGGAACGCAGGAGCCGGCACGCCCGGTGGAGCCGGCGGTCGAAGAGCGCGAGCTGCGTGCCTTCTTCGAGCGGCTGGCGGCCGCCGGTCGCACGCGCGCAGGTGACGATCCGGTGCGCCGCGCGCCCGAGGCCATGGGCGAGCGCAAGAAGAAGCGCGAAGAAGGTGAAGAGCAGACCGCCGAGCCGCTCGACGTCACCACGCTCCACGAGGAGCTGCTCACCCAGATGGCCGGCGAGGCCGGCGATCTGGCCGCGCGTTTCGCCGAGCTGCCCGACGCGGTTCGCCGCGCCCTGGTCGATCACATGCGCCAAAGCGGCACCTGGGAAAAGCTGGCGCCCAAGCTCGACGCGGACAAGAGCACCTGAGCGTGAGATAATCGCTCCGTGGGCCGAGGTGTAGGTCGTGTGTGCCTCGTGATGTTGCTGCCGCTCGGCGGCTGCACCTTCGAGGTCGGTGCGTTGTCCCCCAGCGACGCTGCGCTCGGCGCGCAGCCCGATCTGACGCAGCCCAACGTGGATCTCGCCAATCCGATCGTGCAGGACCTGGCGGGGGCAGACCTGGCGGGCGCAGACCTGAGCCAACCGCAGCCGGATCTGAAAACACCGCCGGCCGACCTGGCGCAACCGCCGGCCGACCTGGCGCAGCCGCCCGCCGACCTGGTGCAGCTACCGGTGCTGTCGGGGACCCGCGGCACGTTCGCCAACGACGTCAACCTCACTACCGAAGGCGTGATCGACTGGGCGCACTTTGGATTGGTGCAGGGCGACACGGTCAATCGCAAGAACGTGGCGGGCAACGTGATCAACGCCAAAGGCACCGGCACGGTGCAGCGCTGGCCGTCCTACTCCAGTCGCTTCGATTGGACCGACGGAAAACCGACCGCCACGGTCAACAACACCAACACCGGCGTGTTCCAGTTCGGACAGGGATCCGCCTTCGGCATCTCGGTGCCGGCGGGCACCACCACGCGCACGATCAAGGTCTACTGCAGCAACTACCGCAGCACCGCCACCATGGTGGCTCACCTGTCGGACGGCTCGGCGCCCGACTACACCGACACCGTGAGCTCGGTGATGAACGAGTACCGCGTGTACACGTTCGTCTTCCGCGCCGGCAGCGCGGCCAAGACGCTCGACCTCACCTGGACGATGACCACCGACAACAGCTCGGGCACTTTCCAGCACATTGGGATCCTAAGCTTAGAATTCCACGTGGACAAGTTGTCGCG
>JADMIO010904364.1_pt1 | contig 51802 bp, 48 predicted proteins | sample 8958161 | NCBI WGS metagenome assembly JADMIO01 (sample SAMN16585339, study PRJNA669376) | soil metagenome | isolation source: Crop rotation soil | place: USA: Cullars Rotation, Alabama | collected 2011
CCCCCGCCAACACCACCCCCGACCGCGAGTTCCGGGTGCGACACGACCGAGTCAGCTACGGCGCGGTGAGCATCCGCGTCGACGGGCACCTCCACCACATCGGCCTCAGCCGAACCCTCAACGGGACCCGCATCGTCGTGCTCATCGAGGGCTACAACATCCGCGTCGTGAACCCCGCCACCGGCGAACTGATCCGCGAGCTCACCATCAACCCCGACAAGCGCTACCACGGCACCGGCGCCAAACGCGGCGGACCAACACGCCCCTACGGACCCCAAAAAACACGACAGCCCCAACCCAATGAGGGTTCGGACTGTCCGTGATCTCTCGCGACATCACATGGAGCGGGTGAAGGGAATCGAACCCTCATGGCCAGCTTGGAAGGCTGGGCGATAGGGGTCTGGGGCCAGCGGTTCCCTGGCTTTCACCCGTTCTGACCTGCCCTGGAGCACTCGAAAATTCTGGTCCGCTCTCGCATCTTCTCAACGTCTTGTGTCACGCGCGTGTCACGCGTTTCGACCTGAGCAGTGTGGCGACTTAGGTGTCATCGACGACATACCGGCTGGGCCCACTAAGCCCGCACGAGGTAGGTGGTCAGATCATTGGCGAGGTCGACGGGATTCTTGACTGCGTTGAGACGTGATTGACGCGATCCAGTCTGTCGTCCGAGTATCCCTGTTCAATGCGATGTTCAACGACACCGCTATCCGACGCACGCGATCGACGCCGACCCGGACGAGGTGCAGGTGGAATTCGCTCGGACTCAGTCTGACAGGGGGCCCAGTCGGATGTTCTAAACTCAGTCGTCGACGTGAATTCTTTGTCGAAGATCTCCACCAGCGAGTAAACGCTCGACGCGGTCGACAGGTACTCGCACAGCGTTGGCGATGGCATCCAAGCCCACGCCCGCTTCGCGCAGTGCATCGAGACATCGCTCGAGGAGGACCGGATGCTCGGGGCTCCCGATTGGAGCTGGCTCGCGCACTCGGTACCCCTGCGCTGACATGAACGTGACTGCACGCCGGTAGACGGCATCAGTCATGACGCCAAGCTCGCGGGCGCGATAGAGCAGCGCAGCGATCGATACACCCCACTGATGCTTGAGATCAATGAGACGCGTGAGGTCAAAGCGAGATGGAAGTATCTGCCGGACCTGCTCCGCTGGCATCAGGAAGGCGGCGGCGAATTGGTGCGCTTGCCGTTCCACGATGCCGTCGCCGGGTTCGACGTCGTCGTGAATCACGAGGTGCCCAAGCTCATGCGCCGCGTCGAGACGTGAGCGGGCAGCGTCTCCTTTGTCGGCGCCCAAGATCACGAACGGGCGATCGCCGAGCTCGATGGAAAAAGCGTCAAGCCGCCGCGATGCGAACGCGAGTCGCGTGACCACGACGCCGTGCCGTTCGAGCTGACGAACAACATTGCCGACTGGTCCGTCGGGCAGCCCCCATGCGGCGCGTACGTTCAACGCGGTGCTCTCGATGTCGATCCGTGTCGCCGACTCCGGGAGTGGCAAGTGGGGCACCTCAACCGCCGGCAGCCGAACATGCTGCTGGAACACCCGCACCATGTCCCACAACAAGAAGGCCTCCGCAACGGCCTGGGCACGTTCAGCTTTCGTTGACGAACGCAAACTTCGAAAGTGGGCCTCGCCAGCATCCGGTAGGGGAAGCTCCTTCATGAAGAACTCGGGGTGTACACCGAGCTTGAGCGCGAGCTTCGCAAGTGTCGAACCAGTGGGGCGCGACGTGCCGCGCTCGTACTGCGACAACGCCGAAGACGTCACGTCGATCGCGCTGGCCAGCTCGCTTTTGGTGAGCTGATTAAGTTGGCGCGCGACCGTCAGGCGTTCGGGATCGAACGCCCTCACTACTGCATCGAGGCGGCTCATACCCCAGTCCCATCCTCCTCGTCTGGGGCTTCCTCGTGGACGGGCTCGACGTTAACGTCGCCCGGCGGTTGGTCCGTGAAGTTCGGAAACACGGGCACCTGTTCCCCGGGACCGGGAGTTTGGGAGCCATCGTCGCGATACAGGCAGGAAACCCAGCCCCAGCGATAGTCGGCGATGTCACGTACCGGCGCACCGACGTAGAGCGCGGCCAGACCAAGCATCGGATCGCCGCAGTACACGAAAGTAAGTGACTTCAGAGCCTCAGGATTCGCGAGCGGCAGCGGATTGACATGCCTCAGTTCGAAGAGCCGACCCTGGGCTGGGTTAGTCGCCTCGACGCGCTTAGCTGTGCGCGTGAACTCATAACGGTGAATGTCCCATCCCACGTCATGGCCGCCCGAATACAACGAACATGTGTAGTCGCCAAGCTTGAAACGGAGACTGTTCTCTTCGAACCAGACATGAACTCCAACCTCACGCAACGCGTCCTCGACGTGATTCCAAGTCAGCCTCCACAACACCGCCCCGAAGGCAGTCGAGTCCCACTTGTCCTGTTCGGAGAAGCTGGACTGTGCGATCCTGCCAGCGCGAAGCGCATTTTCGACAACGAGTGCGACCATGTCGTCTGGAAGTTGTACGGGAAGGTCAAAGCGGCTCATGCCGGCAACTGTAGCGGCGGTTGCGCATAAGGTGTGTGATACCGTAGTAAGGACGCGCATCGCCCTCTACGTTCCGTAGCAGATCGCCGCATGGCCCTGTGGCCGGACATAGGAGGACGACGTGGTTCTCAACGAACTTCGCACGACGCCAGGCACCGGCAGCGGGTGGCAGGCGAAGGTTTCGGGGGCCGGAGGTGCCAGTGCTCGCACCGACAGCCAGATCGACGCGGTTGACCATGCATCTGGCGAGGCGTCGTGATCGACCTGGGCTCAGACGCGGACAACTTGATTGATGGTGAAATGGATTCGTCCGGGATCGCTCCGCTCGTCTTGGGGGGCGCGGGGAGGCGGGAGCTGTATGGCGAGGCGACGAGGGTTAGTTGCGACGCTCGCTCAATTGGAGCGCGAGACGAGTAAGGCTCACGCTGCGCGAGTACGTGCTCAGCTGGCGGCGCAGCGCGGCGCGGAGCGGTCCCAAAATGCGCTCGAGAGAGCTCGGCTTGTTGATGAGAAGGAGCACAAGCGCCTCTACCTCGAATCCCGTGTCGCTGATGTCGACGCCATGAACGCCGAGATCGAGTACCAGGTCGCGGTGCTCGAGGGCCTGCTCGATGACACGCTCGCCGTCGATGACCACATCGACTTCGACGCGCTGAAGGTGACGGTGACGCTCGTTCCTTACTATCCGGGACGTCTTGCAGTGGAGGAGCCGGCCACAGATTGGTCCACCTTCGCTGTCGCCGAGCCGACGGGAGCTAAACGTTTCGTCCCCGGCGCGAAGGACAAGCACGCTGCGACCGTCGCTGCCGCCAAACAGCGCTATCAAGCCGAGTTCGAAGCACGGGCCGAACGAGAGCAGCAACGTATCAGCGCTGGCGTGATGAGTACGAGGCTCACCAACGCAGCAGCGCCGAGATGGAGGCCGAAGCAGCAAAACGAAATCAGGAAATCGACGCATTTCGAGCCGAATTCGAGGCCGGTGACCCGGACGCCATCGTGAGCTATTTCGACATGGTGCTACAGCGCAGCGACTACCCAAGCAGCTTTCCACGCCACTTTCGCATTGCGTACGTTCCGGAGTCCCGACAGCTTGTCGTCGAATTTGAACTTCCACCTGCCTCGGTGGTGCCTAACGTAAAGGCCTACAAGTTTGTCAAGACCAAAGATGACATCACGTCCACGGCTCGACCAGCAGCGCAGATCAAGACGTTGTACACAAGCCTCGTGTCTCAGATCAGTATCCGCACGATCCACGAGCTGTTCGAAGCCGATCGTGGCCGGTGCGTCGATACTCTCGTCTTCAACGGCTACGTCAACACCATCGATCTCGCAACAGGACGCCCGATCAAACCGACACTTGTCACGGTGCGGACGACCCACGACGTCTTTAGACAGCTCGATCTCGCGCACGTCGATCCGCAGGCATGCCTGCAATATTTGGGAGCCAGCGTCTCGAAAAGCCCGGCCGAACTCGCGCCGGTTCGGCCGGTACTCGAATTCGACATGGTCGACAAACGATTCGTCGAAGAAAGCGACGTCCTATCCTCGCTGGATCAACGCCCAAACCTGATGGAACTCACTCCCGGCGAGTTCGAGAACCTCATCACGAATCTGTTCAGCAAAATGGGGTTAGAAACGCGGCTCACGCAAGCCTCACGCGACGGCGGCGTGGACTGCGTCGCGTTCGACCCGCGACCTGTGTTCGGAGGCAAGGTTGTGATTCAGGCGAAGCGGTACAAAGGCACCGTCGGTGTGAGCGCTGTGCGCGATCTCTTCGGGACCGTGCACAACGAAGGTGCGTCCAAAGGGATCCTCGTCACAACAAGTGGATACGGCAAAGCATCCTTCGAGTTCGCGAACAACAAACCCCTAGAACTCATTGACGGCTCCGGGCTTATCTATCTGCTGGCTACACATGCTGGTATCGAAGCGAAGATCCTTCCACCAGACAGTTGGGTTGATCCCAGTGGTGCCGACATCACATAGAGCAAGCGCTTGCCGAGGCGTCGTCTCACGGCTTCGGTTCTTCCAGCGCTGGGCGCACTCGATGATGTCAACATGCCCGAGGCCGGAGTGGGGCCGGTTGTGTTTGTAGTCGATGTGCCAGTCACTGATGACGATCTTGGTTGCTGTGCTCCCGGCGCCGTCCAAAAATCGACACTCCGAGTCCAGTGTCAGAACTGCGCCAGCGCTTAGAGTCGTCTCGTGCCGACCCCTGGAATGCTGGATCTCACACGGCTTCTTCGCCGAATCGCAGGCGAAACTCGTACCGAGGCCACGTTGCAGGGCGAGATCCAGACATTTCTCCTCGCGGCTGGGCTCAACCTTTCGACGGACGACCTCGATGCAATGACACTTGAGTCGCCAAGCGGACAACGGTGTCGAATCGACATTGAAGTTGGGAACGTTTGCATCGAGGTGAAGCGCGGGTTGGTTGAGGGTCCATCACTGGAACGGGCAGTCGAACAGCTTCGGGGGTATGTCAGCGAACGCACGAACCAACTGGGGCGTCGATACGTGGGGGTGCTGACGGATGGCGCTCGGTGGGACCTCTACAACTTGACCGCCGATGGAATGACGCTCGCATCGACCTACCGCGTGGGATCGCAACCCGACGTCCAAGCATTCACGGAATGGCTCAGCGGAGTACTTTCAACCGAGCACCAAGTCGAACCGACGGCTAGCGCTATTCGGGGCCGTTTGGGTGCCAGCTCATCCGGTCATGACCTAGACCGCGCTGATCTCGAAGCGATCTACTTGGCGCATCGAGATGACCCGGCTGTCACGATAAAGCGCCAACTCTGGGCAAAGCTCCTCACAACCGCGCTCGGCACGCAGTTCGACTCGAACGATCACGATCTCTTCGTCGAACACACCCTCCTTGTTGCTATCGCCGAGATCGTCGCTCACGCAGTCGTCGGGTTTCCGATCACTGAAGTAGAGCCAACCAGTCTGCTTAGCGGGGACTTGTTCTCGCGTTCGTCGGCGATTTACGGTGTCGTGGAACGAGACTTTTTCGATTGGCCCGTCGCGTGCGGTGAGAGCGGCCGTCGCTGGGTAGCGGCGCTGGCGCGCCGACTCAATCAGTTTGACTGGGCCTCGACCCGCCACGATGCAATGAAGACTCTGTACGAGTCCGTTATCGGCGTCGATACCAGGAAAAAGTTGGGAGAGTATTACACGCCCGACTGGTTAGCAGAGCACATGGTTGAGGAAGCGATATCGCAACCACTTGCGACGCGGGTCCTCGATCCTGCTTGCGGGTCTGGCACCTTTCTCTTTCACGCGGTTCGTCGCTATCTTGAGGTTGCGGGCGAACGTGGCCTGACCGGTCCCGAGTCGATAAATGGAGTTGTGGGACATGTAGCAGGCGTTGATGTCCACCCCGTTGCTGTCACCCTGGCCCGCGTGACATACCTTCTCGCGATCGGCCGCGAACGGCTTCTATCGGCTGATCGCCCGGCATTCCACGTTCCCGTCTACCTCGGCGATTCTGTCCAGTGGGGACAACATCAGACGAACCTGTTCACCTCTGAAGTCTTCAAGGTTGACACAGTCGACGTGCACCAACAGCAACTGGTACCAGAAGAACTCCAATTCCCTCGCGTCCTACTGGACGATGCCGACAGGTTCGACAAGCTTGTCGCCGAACTCGCCGATGCCGCGTCGGAACGGCCTCGGAACTCTCCGCGGCCGGGTATTGCGCAGATCGCGCGACGCCATGGCCTTTCGGGTGTCGATCTTGAGCTCGTCGCGAGAACCTTCGACGTGATGTGTCGCCTGCACGACGAAGGTCGCGATCACATCTGGGGCTACTTCGTTCGCAACCTGGCGCGACCGGCGTGGCTCGCCAAAGAGGAAAACCGCGTCAACGTTCTTATCGGCAACCCACCTTGGCTGGCGTACAGGTTCATGACGCCCACAATGCAACGATCCTTCAAGGAGATGGCAACGATTCGTGGGCTCTGGTCGGGCGCCGAGCACGCAACACAGCAGGATCTGTCCGGTCTGTTCGTAGCTCGGACTGTTGAGCAGTATCTGACACCAGGAGGACAGTTCAGCTTCGTGATGCCCGCAGGCGTGCTAACGCGAGGGCAGTACGAAGGGTTTAGGACGGGACGATGGCGCGTCGGCGACCGCGAGGTCGTGGCCGTTGGCTTTGACGTTGCGTGGGATCTCTCGCGGACGATGCCTCCCTACTACTTCCCGAGAACGTGTGCTGTCGTGCACGGCCGCAGGGTGAGCGACACTGACGCGGCGGCTCTAGGTGTCGATGTGATCGACTACGCAGGCTCGGTGCCAAACGAAGCGGCTTCGTGGATCGAAGCTTCGGAACGAATTCGGCGAAGCCCCTCGACGGTGCGCCGCCAGGGAGCCGCAGACCAAACATCACCTTGGAAGTCCCGGTTTACCAACGGGGCAACAATCTTCCCTCGGGTCCTCACGACGGTCGAGCGAGACAGCACTTCGCCAATTGGCTCGGGCGCGCACCGCGTCGCTGTCAGATCTCATCGTGGGACTTACGAGAAGAAGCCTTGGAAGGACATTGAAACGGTCCATGGAACTGTCGAGCTTGAGTTCGTACATCCGCTGCTCATGGGCGAGTCCGTCCTTCCGCACCGCCAGCTAGATCCCGTCCTAGCGGTGCTCCCTGTCGGATCAGACGGAACACTCATCGAACCCGTCGGTTATCCCGGCCTCGGAGACTGGTGGGCGCGAGTGTCGCGCCTCTGGCACGAACACAATCGCAGCGGGCTGAGTCTGATCGAAAATCTGAACTATCGCTCGAAGCTCGTAGGACAGTTTCCCCTTCCAACCCACCGCGTCGTAGTTGCGCACTCAGGAATGCACGTGACGGCGTGCCGAGTCTCCACACCCGGCGCCGTGATCGAGCACCAGCTCGATTGGGCCGCGGTTCGCAGCGAGGAAGAAGGACTATTCCTCTGTGCGGTTCTCAACTCGACAATTGTCACCGAGGCCGCAACACCATTCATGACCTCGGGCAAAGGCGGCGGGCGGCATATCGGCAAGAGCCTCTGGAATGTCTTGGTCCCGCTCTTTGACAGCGATGACCCGTTGCATCTCCAGCTTGTCGAGCTTGGACGACGTGCGGAATCTGTTGCCAACGCTGTCACGCTCCCGCGTCAAGCGCACGGCAATCTTAGAAGAATCATCCGACAGAGCCTTGACTCCTCAGGCGTGACAGCAGATATCGACAGTGTCGTGAGGCTTGTGATTCGGGCCGATGATTCGGGTGACTAGCGCAATCCTCGCAGTCGCAGCATCAGAACGCTGCGTCTTGAGTTCATCAACGTGCAGTGCGCCATGCGGGTCACTCTCGCGTGTGCGACGACCCGAGTCGTCAGCGTGACGAGCCTACGGGGATACCGGGTGGAGAATGTCTGCAAGCACATGCCGGATGTCGTCGAGGCGTGCATGCCATTCGATCTTGTCGCCGAGAGCGCGTTGGATGGCGAGTAGGTCGATGGCGACGCCGATGATCTGAGCTGATGCGCTGCTTCCTACGTGCCCTACCTCCAGATGTGGTGCGGTGCTTGTGTGGGTTGAGGGGTAGATGACGCCGGCACGGCGCGAGTCGTCGAATTTGGAGATCGCGTACGCATAGAGGAACGTTTGGTAGATGTCGGCAGATGAGATCTTCTTGGCGCTGCCGTAGAGCTTGTACTTGCAATCGAATGGCACTCGGTCGTGGCCGTTGTCGAGTACAACGTCGGGAATGATGGCCGAGTAGTTACGACCTGTTGATCGGTCGCGAATCACGGTTCTGTCCCGCTGCTGCGAATTCGCTTTCCATGAACTGGCAGTGAACGCGTCTTCGATGAGACGAGTCACGAACGCTTCAAAAATGACGTTCATGTCCAGCAAGAACGCGAAGGATTTCGTCTTGTCTTGGCGATAGAGGTCGTCGACGCCCGAGCTCTCGAGTAGGAGGAGGGCGAGTTCGTGTGCAGATCGGTAACGCTCGTTGCGCCGTGTGTAGTGCAGCCGTTCACGGTAGAACGATGGATCAAAGGGGCCGACTTCACATAGTTCCGCGAGCATCATGTCGAAGCGGCGCATGAGACGTTTGACGCAGTGGTCGCGACTGAGGCCGACACCGGTGCTGATTCCAGCGCGTAGGAGCCGGTTGTCGAGTACGTCGGCGTGGAACTCGTCGTATCTGCACTCGATTTGATCGAGCTGTCCGAACCGTCGCGTGAGTTGTTCGCGAAAGCGGAGCGTTCCTCGCAGTGCAGGCAGGGATGCTTCTTCGACTGTGTAGTCGTGGATGACGCCTTCGCGGCTGATGACGTTGACTTCTTGTCCAAGGAGAAACGCGATCAGGTCGAACAGGTCAGCGCCTTGATCGGAGAGCGAACGAGCCGCGTCCGTCGGTCGAAGTGCTTCGTACCCGCTCGCGTAGGACAGCATGCGCAGCACGCCGAGCTCATTGCCTGCGTACTTAGGTCGGATCCTGATGGTGACGTTGGAGAGTCGCAGGACCCCGATCCAGCTCGTGGTGCGAATGTCGAGGCGGCCGTCGCGTAGCCATCGTAACTCGAGCTTGCGTTCGAGATCTGAGTTAAGTCGCGCTTCGAGATCGAGATCGTCCGGTGAAGGTGGGCCCACATTGACGGTTTGTCTGCTCCACTCGTTGATATCAATTTCGTGGGAGGTCATGTGCTCGCGAGGCCGAGGTGCGCACCGAGTGCTTGAACGAGTTGCGCGGGGTTATCGAAGATGTCGGGGCTGACTGTTTGGTTGTCTACGTCGATGATGGCATCCCCGAGGACGTCGGCGAGGTCTCGGTAGTCGCTGTACGCGTACTCCTGAAGGAGGGGCAGGAGTTCGTAGCGAATGGCGAGTGCGAGGTCTTCCTCGGACTTGATGGGTTGATCGCCGGTCATGAACATGGCGTGACCGACTTGTCGCTCGCGGCCAAACCGTTCTCGTACCTTGGTGTTCAGCGCGTTGAGCAGATCGTCGAGGGCCACGCCGGCGATCTCGGTTCCGTCGAGGACTTCCGGTTCGGGAAGAAACTCGAGGAACGAAAACCGACGGCGCAGCGCGACGTCGAGGACATGGATGCTTCGGTCAGCGGTGTTCATCGTGGCGATGATGTGCACGTTGGCGGGGACCGAGAACAGTTCGCCGGTTTGAGGCAGTGTCGTGGAGAGGCCACGTTTGTCTCGCTCGATGAGTGTGATCAGTTCACCGAAGATCTTGGGCACGTTGCCTCGGTTGATTTCGTCGATGACGAGCACGTAGGGCTTCGTCGGATCGGCGGCGGCGGCTCGGCACAGCTGCTTGAAGATTCCTGGCCGTGCTTCGAGTTGAAGGCCGTTTGCTCCTTCGACCGGTTTGTATCCCTCGATGAAGTCCTCGTACGCGTAGGTCGGATGGAACGTGACCTTGCTCAATTGGGGAAACTCGTGCTTCCTCGTGGCCGCGTCGACAGATCTCCCCGAGATCAGCTGTTCGAGCCGTTCGATCTCTGACGGTTCGAGCCGGAACAGCGTTCCCTGCATGCGATTGCTGAGCGGTTGCGACTGGCCCAAGAGCGGGTCATTCCGCAGCGTCTCCCATGACACGGGTGTCGCGAGCTTCCGGCCGTCGCCGATTCCGATCTTTCGTTGCCCTTCGTCGTCGGTGTAGAGCGCCCGCGTGACTCGTGCCCGCGCGACCAGGGCCTTGGTCGGAGTGGCCTCGTAGCCATACACCGCGTCACCGACGCGGACTTCGTCGTAGTTGCGGGGAAGCCGTCCGTAGTCGAACTCGACTCGACCGTCACGAAAGAGGGCGTCCCAGCTCCAATGCGAAGGATTCGCCACCAACACCCACGCCGGCCGGTCATCCACCACATCGCCAACCAGGAACTCGTCTTCGAGCTCCTTCAGGTCGGCGGGCGAGCCAAACGCTCGCGCCGCCTGTGATTCACCGGAGCCGCCCGCGAGTAGCCATGCTGCATGTCGGCGTGCCGCGAACGTCTTTCCTGTTCCCGGCGGTCCGTAGAAGATCGCTTGCCCGGTCCGAGCTAACAGTTTCTCGGCTATGAGGTGTTGCGGCGGTATGGCTGGCAGCGGCGGAGATTGCGTCGGTGCAGGGATTCCAGATGTTTTGATTATGTCGTCGTATTGGGCGGGCTTCAGCTCCACGATGGTGTGCCGCCAGCCTGCGCCGAAGTCGACCTTTCGTTCTGTCAGATCGAACCAGTCAACGGGCACGGTATGGGGGTAGTGGTCCAGATCGGCGTGGAACTCGTAAGGACCGGTGACTCTGCCGACACCGACGACCAAACTTTGCCCGCGGTTGGCGACGATAAGGTCGCCTTCCTCTAGCGAGCGGAATTTTTCCAGATTCTTCGCAGCGCGACGACTAGTCCGTTGACTTTCACCGCGATCTGACTGCTCGAGCGCGGCGGCGATTTGTTCCGCGTCTTCGTATTGTGTGAGGTCTCCTGTCTGCTGCCACCCGACCCGGATGTAACCATTGCGTCGACAGTCATCCCACAAGACAGCGGCTTCGCCAGGGGCGATCTTGAGGATCTTGTGGCTCGGGTTCGGGTTGGCCCACTCGTAAAGAAAGAACATGATCTCGAGCGGTTGCCAATCGGCGAACACTGGGAGATTGGTGATCTTCTCGAACAGCCGACGGTTCATCGCGGTCGCGCCGAGACCCCCTACAGGAACGTCGAAGAGTCGGCAGAAGTGCTCTAAGTGAGGTGAAACGTAAATCGGCAGAAGCTGGTCCGGGAAATACATCCAGCAGGTCTTCCGTTTGATTGCCCCAGCTCCGACCAGCGCTCCGATTGACTCGACATCGTCCCACCTGCCTTGTCGTCCGAGCCGGACGACGTCGGCGAAACCTTGGCGAATCGCGTCCCACGCTTGCTGTTCAGACTCGTACTTCGGCTCGAACCACCACACGCCTGTGTTCTTGCGCCGAAAGATCAAGTGCTTCATGGCAGAGCCGCCTTTGATCGACCCTGCCGTCGGTGTCTTGAACTCCAGCCAGTTACAAAATCCGTCGGGGCTTTGCGGTAGGCCGAGCGCGTACTCAGCCAGATCTACGTTGGGCCACCGGTCAGCCGGGAATCGAGCGACGAATTCCTCGCGTTCGTTCACCGCCCGCTCGACGCGTTCCGTCACGGCATGGCGATCCCACTTTGCGACGGCGTCCTCGAGTCCGAGGTTGTCACCCTTGGGATTCATCACTTTCCGTATCGCATCGAGCTGTTGACGATCGTCGGTCGACCAATCAGCGCCCGGCGGCCACTTGGCTAAGCACCACAGCAAACTCTGAGCGTCGAGTCGGTCCCGTACAGCGATACCTGCACTACGCGCCGATTCTGCAAATTCGTCGTAGAGGTCCAAGGCGTCGGCGTAGATCGCGGCCTCGTCCGCGGGATCGGCTGGATGCCAACCGAGAAGTCGCTGGAGCTCACTGGTGACCTGCGGCCGGTACACGGGATACGCCAACGGATCGACCCCACCCAACAAGAAACTGCCCAGCGATGCTCTGACCCCCTTACCCCGAGCGACGGAATCGGGCAGGAAAGCGAGAAACAGACCTATCCGTCGCGGCCCTGGCCCATCCTCCGTCCACAGAGCGGCGAGGGCCTTTCGGGCGTCCGTCGGGCTGGCGGCAACCCACTTTCGCATCGCGTCCATGATCCGCCAACCCTGCAGATTGTTGTCCTGGTGCCGCAACGCCTCGTCGACCCTCTGGAGACAGTCCTCGTCGCCCGCACGGACCGCTTCAGCAGCGGTCGTGAGTGCCTGAGCGACACGAAGCTTGTAGTTGCGCTCGTTCTCCTCGAAATCCGGGTGTTCTCGAAATAGCCGCGTCAGGTGAAGCAACGCGCTGTCTACGGACGGCAACCGGCTAGGCATCTCACCGTTGACCACAAACTCAAGAATACGGCGACCGCCGTCGAGAATCCTTCGTCAGCCTTGATTTTGGGCTGACAGCACGCGGCAGTGATGCAGTAGGGCGATTCTGAGCGTGGCGTCGATCTGGAGTCGCTTTTGGGGCGGGCCGTGGTCTAGGTCGGTCGGACTACGTCAGTGACTCAATTGGCCATCGAATCAGCCGATTGTCTCGCGTGAGACGCGACCGTCCACTCTCTGCGAATGTTGCGATCGGGCGTAGGTGCGATGGCTGAAGGCGTGACGATCAAGGCGAAGCGACTCGAGTTCAACAATTCGATCGCGCCCAACCTCGCGGCACTGACTGGTGGCGGAGTGCCCTGGCAAGGGGCAGCGTCGAGCAAATTCGCCTATCTGGTTGATGGCGAAACGTTCGTGATTGTGGCTGGTGACCAAGAAGGCACCGACGTCGACTATGCGCTCGCTTACGGACTCGGTCTGCGCGGGACCCGGCGACTCCGACTTCTCCTGCCCGTAGGACTCGAGTTCCCCACACGACAACGTGCGTCCTGTCTGCGGGCCGACTACGGAGTCGAGCTGTTCGTGCATGACGGCGCGACGGTGGAACGCGTCGACATCCCGAGCGTCGATGAAGCCGTCGCAAACCTTGATGAGGTGCGCGGCGAGCGGTCGTTCGAGGAGGAGCTGGCGTACGCCGCGACACCGGCGCACCTGGGCGCGAGGGCCCAAGACGTCGAGCGCCTCGCCGAGTGGGCGGCGCGACATCCGCAGCTCGACAGCGGGCATCGCCGCGGCGAGCGGAGCTGGCATTGTGTAGGGCAGCGCGTGCTGTCAATCAAACGAAGCTCCGAAGGTGTGAGCATCACCGCCGGCATCCACTATTCGAAGCCAGGGGAGAGGCCAACCGCAGCTCTGTTGGCGCAGGGCACCTCTCTGGATGATTCGCAGTTCGAGGCGATCAAACACCAGGTCGAGCTTGCCGTTGGGGAGCGTGTGCACGACAACGGACGCTTCTGCCGACCTGATGAGCATTGGCTGCAGGCCGTCATTCGGGCACGGCCGTCGCTGGCCGGGGTGGAACATCCCGCGCTGAGGGAGGTTCCTGCGTGGCGACCGGCCGCCACCGAGAAGCGGTGGAGTCGTGGCTTCATCGATCTCGTCGGCGTCGACGCTCACGGCGACATACGTGTGGTCGAAACCAAGCTCGCGAGGAACCGTGACGACTTGATGATTTTGCAAGGTGTCGACTACTACCTGTGGGCTCTCGCCTACGCCGATGCGCTACGGCGACGTCTCGGGGTGTCGACGAAATCGTCGATCCTGTTGCACTACCTCATCGGTGCCGATACTGACGGCAAGATCCATATTTCGCCTTACGCTGCGGATCAGGCGGCAGCGCTTGCAATCCCGTGGCGTTGCCAGCACGACTGGTTCCGTCGACCAGGCGACTACGCCGCAGCGCAGTCCGAACTTCTAGCTGTAGGCGCCCTAGTGAAATGAACGCCGAGCTCGGTCGGTCGCAGCCGTGGGACGAACCGGCGTGGCGTATCAAATCCGATTCCCCTCGGACGGCTCAATACCGCCGTCTGCAGGGCTGGTACCGCGAAACCCAGCTCGGAATTGCGCAGGCCGGTATCGGTGTGAACGGCAAGCGCGTTGTGAGCATGCTGCCGTCTGAGGCCATCGATGAGCATCCGGACCTCAACTTCATCTGCCCGGCCGCCTACGACCACGCGGTTGCGCGTATCGCGGTCGCCGAATCTGAAGGATTGAACATCGAACCGGATCGGCTGCGTCGAAACATGCTGTCGAGCATGCCGCTGTGTTTCAACATTTTCGGAGCGCTCGGCACACACCCTTCGTTCATCCAACTTGTCCAAGCGCTGTTCGACCAATCAGCAACAGAGATCATCGACGTGCAATGCGAGTGGGCGCCCCGTCCAATCAGCAACTACCTCAGCGATTACTCTGCATTCGACGCGTTCGTCGAGTACCTCGACTCAGACGGGCAGCGATGCTTCCTTGGCGTCGAGACAAAATATACTGAACCGTTCAGCACCAAGCGCTATGACACGCAGCGATACCGAGCCGTCACGCAGGACAGCGGTTGGTTCATCGACGGCGCTGCCGATGTGCTGGTCGATCCGACATCCAATCAACTGTGGCGCACGGCGATGCTGGCCGCCCGGATGGTCAGTCGAGGCGATTTCGCTCGCGGACGTGTTGTGCTGCTCTCCCTCGATGACGATGTGCGAGCGACGATCGCCGCACGCGCACTGCGTGAACAACTTATCGACCCCCACAACTTCATACATCTCACCTACGAACAGCTCACACAGAGTGCAGGTACGACCCCAGACCCGGAGCTGCGGCAGTGGGCCGAACGTTTCCGAACCCGCTATCTCCATCCCGACGATGAACGTCTGCCGGAAGCAGTCACTTCGACAGGCGGCAAGCCACTTCCCGTCGTAGATCGAAGGTTCGAACCCGACCTTGACGTCTCGCCTCATGTATGAGAAGTCCTCTCGTGGCAAATCACGGCGGCACTGACAAGACGGCATCCGGACCTTGTCGTCTCTGAGGAGCATCCTGCGGACGGCACCTACGACTGTCTGGCGTTCCGCCCGAGCCGCCCCTCCGAATCGCCGCTCGAGGTCATCCACTTGAATCGGCACGGGAGCGGCCACGTATTCCGACGCGACGGAGGCTGGTGGGCGTGGCAAGGAATGTGGGCCGAACTGGCAGCGTCATTCGACATCAGATTCGCAGTGGCATTGTTCGAGCACCACGCCAACCTGAAAGCTCCTCCAGACGTCCTCGACCACAAGCCGCAGCGCACAATTGGTCGCCAACCGCTTACTTCAGCATCTGCCGGATCCAGATCCGTGGGGGTGCCGCTACCTCTTTGGTGATTGGACTTATGACGGAATCGAACGTCCTCCGTGGGTCCCCACGTCGGTTGGCCAAAATTGCTGGCTCATCCTGCGCGATAGCGTGCCCCTGACGGCGATCGACATACCTTGGCCAAGTCACAACAGAGTCCGAACCAGCCGTACCGATCCCCGCTCACACGGAGCGCTGAAGGTCAACGAAGTGGTTTCCGGCAAGCATGTCCAGCTCGCGTCGCCGTAGCGTCGGAGCGACTTCATTAGCGAGGCAGCACGGTCAAGGATTCATCGCAGTGACCACCTTCCACCCAACGACGACGCTGTCCTCTTTGCGAACGCGACGTCTACGAGACTGCCTGCGACCAGATTGACAAACTGCGCAGGACCCTCCTCGACGGATTGAGCGCGTGACGGCCGTTCGCATATGGTCGCTCACGCGGCTCGAATCAATCTGCGGGTCGTTAGTCCCAAAGTCCCGTCCATTCGGCCTGGAGACGCCCAGCACACACCGGGCAGGCGGCGAGATCCAACCTTTCATCTTCTGAGTCGAGACGTGACTCGGGGATTGCTTCCAACACCTCTGAACAGTGGGGGCACGGTTGAGGATCGGGATTGTTTTCGATCTGATGTAACTCGTCGTCGACGGTGACCAGGGTCCGGCAGTTGCGGCACACCCACAATGACAACGAGATCCCCATCATTCCGATGCCGAGCGCCTCCGTCTGGTCAAGTTCACACCGAGTGCAGCGAATCCGGTATAGAGAACCCATTGGTCGCACGCTATCTAATGCGTGCCGATGTCGACCGGGCACGAGCCCCAAGCTGGCCGCAACGTCGGGTTGTCATTAAGTCGGCGGAACCTTCGCCGACTTCGTTTCACTTGTTGAGAAGTGTGTGAATCGATAACTAACTCCTCTCAACGGCGCGGCGTCGAGCCTGTCGCCCCACTCGACCCTCGCGCCAGTCAAGAAGCCGTGCCACTTGGGACCGAGGCGGTCCTTGCCGCGCAACTTCACTTCTCGGACATGCACAACGTCGTCATAGCGTCCGACTACATCCGCGAGCCCGCCCCGCCGGCCGGTGGGTCGGGATACCAATAGCCAGCGCAGTATCGGCAGAAGGTTCGAGTAACGGGATCGTCCCATTCGTGGCCTTGCGCAGCGCATCGCTCGGCGCGCTTCTCCATCTCTGAGTCCAAGCTGGCGTCGAGTTTGAGATCGCGAGGGATGTAGCGGATGTCCTCGGTGCCAGACTGGCGGCGATCGCGGTCGGTCTCGGCCATGAAACCAAGCCTACTCGCCGGCCATTGTCACGCCCCTGTAGAAATCCCGGTACACCGTTCGAAAGGTCAACCAGCGTCATCAACCTCGTCGTCGGACTTGTGGCGCCATTCGACAGGCAAGTCGACAACGTTCGCGCCGAGCGCCTTTGCGCGTAGACGCATCCCCGTATCTCCAGTTGCGAGCTTGACGGTGTCGTGCACGGTCTGTAGTTCGAGCGCTACGTCTATGATCTCTTCGTCGGCGTCGGGGTAGTGGCGCCGTGGGCGGTCTGGGAGCACGACCTCGATGGTGTGTCCGTTGGATTCGTCGAACGTGGCCGGGCCAGAGGAGTCGCGAAGCCGTTCCTCGATGCGTAGGAGAATTCGCGCTCGCCGGCGGAGACGTTTCGAGTCCGAATACTTCTTCGCGTTGACCTCTTCAAGCACGCGTAACGGAATCATCAGCCTGGCCGGCCCGCCCATGATCTGTTTCCAAGTGAGTTGATCGAAGGGCTGGTACTCAAGTAGTGCGTTGGTGTCGAGTACGAGAGGTTTGCCCGGCGCGGACTTGGTCCTCGTTTGCATCTCGCGGAATCGGTCGGCCTCGGCTTTCAGGTCCCGCCCTCGCTGAGCGAGTTCTGCGTTTATCATCGGCACAAGGTGTTGACCGAGATGTGCTGTGCAGATGTCACGATGACGGGGCGTATCGATCAGGACGTACACCTCGGGCGCTCGGAAGGTAGCGCGAAGCTTGTCCTCGACGTTGATGGCCCACTGGACATAGTCATCGCGCGCATGGCTTGGCATGTGATTGGGATTCGTAAAGTAGCTTGAGTTCGAAGTTGCTAATTCCTCGCAGACTGCAATCGCGTCTCTAACGGTCTTTCCTGGAAGGAGTGGTAGACCCATGCTCGCGAAGATACGCCGTCTTTTGGGCTTGATCGGCCCTTTTCGGAGTCACGCCGGCGTCGGATTTCCCCGCTGTTAGCGGCTGGCGGTGTGTGCAAGAATTGTGATTGGCGGCTCGCCGCGGAGCCGCGAGGCGCCAATGAGATGTCACGCCTCGCTCGTAACGTATGGGCGTGCCGTTGACCGCGCTGTTCGCCGAGGACGTTCTGGTTGACGCGACGGCATGTTCGGATGAAGAGTGGGTGCGCGTTCATCGTGCACGGCCACGTGCAGAGCTGCGCTGTCGAGGCTGCGACGCTGCGATGCACGCCAAGGTGTCCTCGGCGGGTCTGCGGTTCTTCGCCCATGACCATCAACAATCGGCTTGCCCGTCGAATGGGGAGTCGTCGCTGCACCGGTGGTTGAAGCACTGCTGTGCCGAGGCGATTCGCGGTGCTGGCTGGGAGGCGGTCGTGGAGGCGCAACGCACTGAGTCGGATAGGGGAGGGTGGCGAGCCGACGTGTTGGCTGTTGGACCGGCGAGCAAGCGTGTGGCCTTCGAGGTTCAGCTTGCGTCAATGACACTCGACGAAGGCCGGTTCCGGACCGCCCAATACGCAACGGACGGTGTGGACTCGGTGTGGGTTGCGATACGTGAGCCGCTGTGGCTCTACAAACTGCAGAGCTTGAAGGTTGGCGAGTCGGAGCAGCGAACGATCGATCCGGCCCGGCGGGGCGAGATCGTGGTGAGCGGCGGCGCGGCGCGTCTCAAACCGGCCCAGCCGGATTGGTGGGATCCTTGGGTCGGAGCGCCGCTGGTTGAAATGATCGGGCAGCTTCTGCGTGGGGAGGCGATCTGGTACCCGGTTGGTTACTGGATCGAGACGGTGCCATGGGGCGAGAAGGAACGAGACAACTTCTATCACCGCGCGACGATGCTGGTGCCGCGTGCCGACGCGGCGGCCTGCGACGCCTACCGCAAGGCCGAGCGGGAACGTCGAGCGCATGAAACGGAGCAACGACAACGGCACCAAGCGAATACTGCTGCCGTGATCGCGAGACAACGCCGGCTACTTTCGGTCGCGATCGTTGACGCGATAAACCAATGCGCCTCGTACGAAGGTGTTTGGATCGGTGTGCCGCCAGTTCGATTTGATGGCGAGATACCAACGACTCGTGCACTTGGCAATGAACGCACGGGGGCAGGTGCCGCGGTGTGGATCGGCAACCAGCCGAACCTTCGACTATTTGCGGTCGTCTGCCCAGTTGCCAGCCGTATCGCCACAGGTCTCGCCGCGTCGTGGCGCAACCGCGGTGTCCGCGTGTACGTCGCCGACGGCGCCGAGGCCGGTCGCGTGAGCCGAGCACTCGGTTGGCCGCGAGAGCGACTCGTCATCCCGGATTCGTGAGCGTTAGGCGCAGTCGCCGCACTCACCCAAAGAATGACTGCCGACTGTCGGGTCCGTACGGGCTCCAGCCATCAAGAAATGGCTCGAGTTCCCGAGGCGGGATTTCGTCATCGATCATCGGCGGTTCTGGCGGCGAGCTGAGTGCGTCGATCGAGTCCGCGTAGCGGCGAGCCCATTCGATCCACTCCGCGGTCGACGACTCGCGGGTAAACCGTTTGGTTGTGGCGTTGCAGAAGTCGCGTATTTGCTGGGCTTGACCCCATCGTTCAACTTGGTCGAGCAAGTGTTGGGCCCGGCGCTGTTCGGTGTGGCGCTCGCGAGCTATGTGCATCGCGTGTTCCCATGCGTGGTGGCGTTCATCGGCGAGTCGTTGCGCTTCGATTTGACGGTTCCGGAACTCGGACGCTCGAAGCTCGATCTCCCGGAGCATCTCGGCAAGCTTGTCGACGAGGGCAGCCCGTTTTCCGTCGGACCAGCGGGTCTGGCGTCCCTTGCACCAGTAGTTCGACGAGATGCTGATCTCGAGGCGCCCAGTGCCGGCAGCCTCGTAGGCGGTGCGCGGCGGAAGGTGACTGACTGACCCGCCGGCACGCGTGTAGGAGTAGGTCCGGTTGCGCTGTTCCCAATAGCTGAGCCGCGGCAGACCAATTTCCCGAATGGTGACCGTGTTTGTGCACCCGTCTGCGGTGATCACAATGCGGCCAGGCACGAACTGTCGCGCTTGGTAGGTATCGGTCGCTTTCGGCGCCACTTCACTTGTGACGCAATGGCCGCGCCGTTCCGCTTCGACGACCACGGCCTGCAAGATGCGCAGGACTCTGGGAATGACCGCGCGAGTCAGGTCATGTCGAACGGCTGCGTCGGCGAACCGACGTACGGCGACGTGATAGCCGCCGCGAGGCGCTGAGGTACGAACCGCAACGGTGGTGAGCCCCGAAGGCGTGCCAGGCACGCCGTCAACCAAGTCGATTCGCACCTTCGTGTCGGACGCGAAGGTAACAACGAGACGCTGACCGGTAGGCACCTTCCGGTGGCGTTCCGCAGCAAGCACTCGTTTCTCGTAGTCGATACCACGGCTCCCGTACCGGGGTCGGTCGACTTCAAGCGAGCCGCCTGCAGCGATCACATCGGCGACGAGCTTCTCGGTGACCGAATAGTTCCCCTGGCGCAGCGGCACGCCGTCGCTGCGATCGGCGTCTTCCAAGAACAAGCGGCCCTTGTCGGTGATTGTTGCGGACCACGTCGGACCACGACCGCGTACCGTCACCAGTCCACGGCTCCGCAACGCGGCTGCGGTGATACGGCGCGACACGTCGACCTTGTCGTCATCAGGGCATCCCGCGTTGATCCAGCGGAGGATCTCGAGTTGGCGTTCATTGAGCGATTTTCGGTGGGCCACATGCCGCCTGTCGGTAGGTGAAGGCGGGACCGTATTTGAAGGCGAACTCCGTGATCGACCCGAGTCGATGTGTTCGAGTGCAGAACGACTGTCGGGTTCGCGTATGCGGCGGTCGCCGGGCTTCTCCCGGAGGCCCGTGCTCAACGCTGTTGTGGGATCGGTTCTAGCTATTCTTCGGTTGTCGGCAAACGCTCCAGCTGTTTGTGGAACGCGACGAGGTCGGCGTCGGTGATCGGTCCCAGCGGTGACTCGTGTGCCGCGATGAGTTCGACTTCCCAAGTAGCGACGACCGCGCCGGCGAGGAGCAGCAGTTCGATGACGTCCGGGCTGACGACCTTGACGGTCCAGGCGGCGCAGGTTGGGCAGCGGAAGCGGTAAGCGTTCTCGAGGGTGGCGATCAACGGGACAATCGTGATGTCCGCGCCGTCGATTTCGATCTCTCCGCATCGGTCACACGTTGTTTGCACGCGGCTGCTCGTCATCAGTTCTCGCTCTCGGGCGGTGGGGGTGACGCGGGATAGTCATCCCACGCGAGTTCGTCGCGCATCAGTCGACCGAGTGCGATCCAGTCGAGCTTGCCGTCGGCGAGGACTTCTTGGATCAAACTGCCGAGAGTGCGGCCGCCATGTTTGGTCATCGCATGGAGCATTGGAGCGAGCCATTGTTCGGTCTCGTCGGTCATCTGGTCACCCCTCGACGCGCGTCATTGACGTCGTGCGCGCCGCGAGCGGGGTCTGGACCAACGGCCGCGGCAACGAGTGTATGGCGACGTTTCGGCTCAGCGATGGCTGATTTATCTCAACGATTGCCCACCAATGGGCAACACCAAGGGGTCCGCCGCTGCCATCGTCGCCGGTGGAACCCCTGTCACCATGCGACGGCATCGAATGCAGACCAGCTTTGGTTATGAGGTGTTGGTTTCTCAGCTGTCGATTTCGAACCAGACTTCTTTGCCGTAGGCGGTAGCGGTGGTGCCCCAGCGTGAGGTGCGGTTGGCGACGATGGTGAGCCCGAACCCGCCGCGCTGATCGGGCTGGCGGTTGACACGCGGAGCGACCGTGGACGTGTCGCGTATTCCGCCGCGGATGACACCGTTGATGTCGCTCATTTCGACGTCATAGGGCGGAGTCCCGTGTGCGACGGCGTTGCTGACCAACTCGGATACGACGAGTTCGATGTCGCTGATCATGGCGTCGGGGACGTGACGGTCGTTGGACCATCGCCGTGCGTAACGCCGAGCTTGTAGAGCCGCTGTGTGGTCCTGAGCCAACCGCATGGCAGCCACCGATCCGCGCCGCTTCCTGACGCAACAACCGAACCCTACCCACGCCAGACGCCCTGAAGCGTATGCGGACGCACTTTCACCTGCCTCACCTATAACGGCTTCCGGATGGTTAGTGTCGTGGTGCCGGGTTGAGACCAAGCCGGGTCGGGGGCGCGCTGTCGATTCCTCCGCAGCTAGTCGGGCGATCAGTACCCGGGACTGGCATCCAAAGGGCGTGCACTGCGACTTTGGGGAGGCCTGATGATCGGCCCGGAAGATTTCCATGACGCGCTCTTCGAGCTGTCAACGTTGTTGTTGGGTGAGGAATCAGTCGCGGACATCTTGCAGCGCATCGTCGAGTTGACGTCCGCTTCGGTGCCGGGCTGCAGTCATTGCGGTGTGTCGTTGCTGCACGAGGACCGTGTCACGACCGCCGCAGCGACCGACGGAACCACGCTGCAGCTCGACGGCGCCCAGTACGCCAATGGCGAGGGCCCATGTCTGCACGCGGCACGCACCGGCGAGGTGGTCCGTGTCTATGACTTCGGATCCGACGGCCGTTTCCCAACATTCTCGATCGAGGCGCTGCGGTTAGGGATCAACAGTTCGCTGTCGTTCCCGCTGCAAGTGCGCGGCGCGTCGATCGGGGCGCTCAACATCTACGGCACCGCGATCAAAGGATTCGACGACGACGCTGAGCGGCTCGCGTCGCGCTTCGCCCGACAATCCTCCGCCACCCTCGCCAACGCGGAGATCCACCAACGCACCGTCGCGCTCGTGACACAACTCAACGAAGCATTGACCTCCCGAAGTGTGATCGACCAAGCCCGCGGCATACTCATCGCCCGCACCGGCTGCAGCGCCGACGACGCGATCGCACAACTCAAGCGGCAGTCACAAAATCAAAACCGCAAACTGCGAGACATCGCCGCGGAGATCGTCCGCAATGCCACCAACCAACCCGACCAGCGCTAGCGCTCAGTCATGGACCCGACAATCACCTCATCGCTATTGGTGCGCAGCTACGTGTCGGGCTCGGTTGTCGGCAGACGCTCTAGCTGTTCGTGGAACGCGACGAGGTCGGCGTCGGTGATCGGTCCCAATCGCGCGTCGGGTGGTTCGCCGACTTCGTCGTGAAGACTCGCGACGCGCACTCCTGCCCGCAGCAGCAGACCGACGACCGCCGGGCCCGCATCCTTCACGTTCCACTCGGCGCAGCGGGGGCAGCGGAATCGGTAGATGTTCTCGATCGTCGCGATGATCGGAATGATCGTGACATCAACGGCCGCGACGTCGATCACCCCGCAACGATCGCACTTCGTGCGTACTCTGCCGCTCATCATCCGGTCTCGAGTGCCGGTGGCCAAGCGGGATAGTCGTACCAGCCGAGCTGGTCACGAATCCGTTGTCCGACAAGGACCCAATCGACGGCGACTGGCCCACCATGGTGCGCTTCGTTCACGACGGACTCAAGCGATCGTACGTACATTGCCGCGCCGCCTTGCGTGGCAAACAATGCCGCGTACAACGGCGCGAGCCACCGGCGGGTCTCAGCATCCATGCGCCCAACCTCGATTCGCGTCGCGGTCTCGCGTACCGCGCAAGGTCCAGGCAACAGCAGCGACATCACCCTACGCCATCGGCGGTCCCAACCCCGGTTCTGCGGATCGCGTTCGCGGGAGCACCTTCAACTGTCCCCGGCGCCAACAAGGGTCAAATGGCCCATGGATTCGTCGGCGCCCCCAGCCGACTGGCACATATGACCGTTATTTCCTTCCACGTTCTTGTCAACTTCACGACGCAATCGAACACCTACCATCCGACGCTTATCGAAGCGCTACGCGCAGTCGACCACGTGGGTCAATCGGACGAGTGGGCAATCCGCGAAGTAATGAACGGTTCGATGTGTGAGTTCATCACCGGAGGATTCGGCGCCAGCGTCCGGCCCGCTGCCTGATAGACCTACAGGGCCTCCGGTTGGCCCCGGGCTTTCAAGACGCGGGAGCCTCCTTCACCGTCCGAGAGGCGCATCTGCGGGCGGGCCCAGACCTCGCTCCTCGTGGCCCAAACCTCCGGAGTTTCGCGCACTCCAAGGGTGAGTCCGTGCCCGTCTCGAGTTGTTGTTGAACGCGCCTCACGAAACCGCTTATGCCGCCGTCTACGAGACATGTCAGTACCGCTCGAAGTCCCAGCCGCTCGTTCGGCAAGCCTGACCAGTTTGCAACTCGCAACGTTGCAGCGCCTCTGGCACATCGCCGGGTTGCCACCCGTGTCGGGTTACGGAACCGCGCTTGTCGCGATCGCCGCGGCCGCCGACGCGGCCCTCTCCAACACGTTGTCGTCGGTCGCCCTCGACAATGCGGACTCGGTCGCCGATGCCATCGAGACGCTTTTGCAGTGGCGCCAGCGAACGTTCCGGTAGCAACGTACGACGACCGACGCGGCGCGTGACGTGTTCGTGCTCGATGACCTTGCAACCTGTGAGCGGCGGCCGACCGATCACGGCGCGACCATTGCGTCGCGCAGCGGCCCCCGACCGTGGGTGCGGTCGGGGGCCACCAAGCTCCCCTCAGTCAAAGGGAAGTGTGTTCCGTCACCCTTTGTAGCCGACGGTTCAGGAATCCAAACTGAATCGAGCGGCTCAAAGTAAGCGGCCCCGCACAAGGCAATGGTCATCGCCGACGCGCCACACCGGGAGCAAGGACCAAACGTGCTACGGTGTCCCCGATCCGTCACCGCCAGGCCGCCTCGCTCTGAAGCAATTGGACCTTTGCCCCCTTCCAGCGACTTATCGCTACCGAAGGGCATGGCCATGGACAAGCAAGAGGAACTGGTAACCGTTGATCTATGCACGCACTGCGGCATCGTGATCGGCGGCGAACTCGACGTATTGACCGCGCCGATCGTGCTCGACGTGGTACCAGAGGTCTCTGCGGTCCCCGGACCGATCAACGTAGACCTCTCCACTGTCTCGTTCATTGACGCGTCGGGCCTACGCGCACTGCTGTGCCTCAAACACTCACTGCCCGCAACGCGCGTCGTCGCACTAAGCCCGCCAGTGGAAAAAGTTCTGAAAATCACCGGCACCTACAACGTCCTCGTAGACCCGGATCTGTCCGCAACGGGATAACGGCACACGCGTAGCTAGCCACCGCCGCCTAGAGCAATACCGGCCGCCGCGTCCCCAAACGAGGAGTGAACACGCTCACACGTGGGTAACTCGTGTTCACCTCAACACCCGAAGGGCACACCGTGGAAGCTCTCATGCTCGCGCTGGTAGGAAAAGTCTTGGCCTTCATCTTGATCCTGATCGTTCTCGCCGTGATCGGTTTGGGCGCCATCATCCGCAAGGTGCTCTAACTCGAACCCGTCAACGCCAACGGCCCCACGGACGAAGCTCTTCAACCATTAATTGCGGTCTCGCGTTTAGACCGTGATTCGACGCGACTGCTGAGTGCGACTCGACCCATCATGCGCTCCTCACGGAAGGCTCTCCGTGAAGCTCATGATGGGCGGCGGCATGCACGTCCCGGCCTGCCGTCCCAAAACTCAAAGAAGGGCCACGGAAGCGGAACGGAGACAAGCCGTCCTATCGGCCGCCACCGATCGGTACTGCGACGCGGATCGGCCGGTTTGCATCGACTGATCCAGGCGCAAAAATTTCCAATACGTACAGACCTTGTGATTCAGCCCCACCTGGTCCTGGTCGTTGCGGTCAAAAGGGGGTACCCCCAGGGCATCAGGTCAAAGGCTGTATTCCTGAGTAATTGAGGCGCCGAAGCCCGAGTCGTCGACTCGGCGGTTCTGCTCAACACTCTTGTGCAAATCATCGGTGCGATGATTGCGAACTGCTCACGCCGGTCTCTGCCCCGTCGAGGACCACTCTCCGTTGATCCGACAGTGCGTGTCGCCACCATGTGCAGATGTTGATGTGATGTCTCGCGCTGCGCAGTCGCGCTGGCTGTGCCCCCTTTGTGGCCGTCCGCTGAGGTCGCGGGTGGCCACCGCGACGATATGAGGGCGGACGTTGTCACACCTCGTGCGTACGCTTGTTGTGGATGGTTGCTCGTATTCGCCTGTTTGTCAGCTCGTACTCGCCGTTGTTTCTCGCGCTTGCAGTTCGTTTCGATGACAGCGCGTTGCGCATTGCTATGGTCGCGATCGGTGTTCTCAGCGCGGTCAGCTTGATCCAGCTCCTGCGATCGTCGCGAGGTACTGCGCCGCGAACGGTGACACCGACCCAGAGTCGCGACCTCGGCAATGAGGTATCGGCCTATGTCGCGACCTACGTGGTTCCATTCGTGACAGTCACCTCACCGGATCGGTACGACCTCATTGCCTACGCCATCGTGTTTTGCACGCTTGGGATCGTCTACGTGAACTCAGACCTCGTCGGAGTGAATCCCCTGTTGTATCTGCTGGGCTATCGAGTATTCGCGGTCGATGGCATTCGACTCGACCATCAGCGAACTTCCCGCCGAATGCTTGTGATCAGCCGGCGACCGCCCGTTCCCGGCGCCTCGATCGAGATCGTTGACGTCGCCACAGGACTTGCGACCGAACCGACGAGCATGAAAGGAGCTTCATGAAGACGATCCAGGCCTTGGACCTCTCTGGCCCTGTTGTTCTCGGCTTCGGCTGGCGTTCGGGCCAACACATCGAGACCGGACGGATTGATATCTCGAATGGACTTAGCGATACCCTTCGCGCGATCGCTGATAAGCATCAACAGGAGCTGATGGTGCGATCAAGCCGGCCGTATAGCCCGGAAATCGACATTGTTCCCCATGATGAGTACGCCTCAGCAACTACTAGGGAATTGGACGGCGACGACCCGACACTGGCATTACTCCATGAGGCCGGCCTCCTCGATGCGACCGATGCGAGACGACTACCGCGCCGCTCGCTGCTGTACTACGCAATCGTCTTTCCCGGTGTCGCGGCATTCGTACGCAAGACCAATCCGTATCTCTCGGCGAACAGGGGCAGGATCTTCACCCGCCTCGCCAACACGCTGGTTGAGGTCGAGGAACCGCTGTTCGCTTTCGATCGAACTGTCGACTTCGTGATCACGCCGGACGCCATATATATCTCGAGCTTGAACGCGTTCGAGTATCTCTTCAAGGACGACGCGTACATAACGCGCAATATTCCAATATGGATAGGCGCCATAACGAGCAGCCTCGACGTAGCCGCGGGCGGGGTTGACGTGCTCGAGAAACACTGCCGGTCAAACACCCGACTTCGCCGACGTCTCGAGTCCATCGCAGCACGCCACCATCTCGCGAAAGTCACGGCCACACAACTTCGCAAAGAGATGACGCGCCTAGCGCTGGATCCGACGAAGCTGATGAAGGGCTCGAGACTTGTGATCTCCGATGACACGGTCGCGGACGTCCTCAAGCTGCTCAATGAAGATCTTTTTGTAGGCGGCCTATCAGGGGCGCACTTCGAAGTGGACAAGAAGGCGCCGCGCTGACGACTCGCGGCGGGCCTTGACGCCGTGAAGCCACTCAGTGCGGGATTCGGCTACCGCTCGCGTTTGCCCTCGTTCCGCCGTTCTCCGGACAACCAGCTAAGAGCCGGCACTGATTGCGGGTCTACTCGGGGGGCGACGTTCAGAGCCGAAGGGGACAGCCTCTCGATGGCGTGAACTGACTCCGCAAAAATAACCGTCGCCGCCGCCAACCCTCCGGCCGAGCTCGTCGACAAGATTTTCGGGCAGCGCGTCGAGGTGTCGCAGAGCGGGTTGGAGCGTCCGCCAGTGTCGGTGATCTAGCTCTTCCGAAAGATGAGCATGGTGGAGTAGTTGCGCCGGGCGTGAACCTGCTTTCGGCCCGCCGGCTGCTTCCTTGGATTGGTCAGCATCAGCAGCGAGTCTTCGAGCGTGAGATCGAGAACGTCGACGCCGTAGGTGGAGAACTCGAGTGTCTGCCACTGCACCTTGCCGGACGCGACTTGATCCATGCATTTCAACAGAAGGAACCCGGCGGGCTTGAGGACGCGTGCGCATTCGGTCATGCCACGGCGGATCAGTTCATGCCGCTCAGCGATCGTCCCTTGGACATCGACGCCGTAACGCTCGTCGGGTTGCGAGGGAGTGCCGTTGAGCTTGTACGGGGGGTCGAACACCACGGCGTCGAAGTGCCCGTCGGGGTGCGGCAGGTCGCGAAAGTCGACACCGTCGAGCTTGAGATCGTGCGCAATCAAACCCTCTGGTCGCCATGTGCGCCAGAAGGTGCCCTTGCCGTAGGTCGGGTCGAGGATGAGCCACGACGACCGCAGATATCCCAGGTGCTGACAGGCCTCGATGAGCTCGGCGTTGGTGTTGAAGTATTGCGCAGCAAGCAAGTCACTCACGTTGATTCAACGTTCGGATGCGCAATTTGGTCGGTACGAGGTCGCACGTCCTCGAGGCCCTTGGCCGACAAGGTCGCTACCTGGATACTCTCGTTCTGTTTGGGTTGAACAAGCATCGCTATCAATAGCCGATAATTTCGCCAAAGACTTCCAGGACGAAATCCATTGCATCCCAATCGAGCTCGGGTGGCGCACCGTCTATTTCGACGCCGGCACCCCGCCAGTTGTCGATGATACTTGCAGCCGCGATGACGGCGTCGCCGTAGTCGACGATCCACCAGAATGGCGGCATGATCTTAGCGATTCCGTCGACGACGAATTTGGCGATGCGGCCGGTGGTCCAGCGCCGCCACGACTCCTCCAGCGTGCGCGGCTCCTCCGGCGGGCGCTGTTCGTACTTGGTCAACCACTCGTATACAAAGTTTGTCGTCGGGGACGGGTAGGCGGCGGCGCGGTCCATCGCGTGGAGGTCCGCGGACACGGTGCTCCAGGCGAATATTTTCATCCCCCAAATGACTCCGTTGGTCACCTCGTGAGCCCATTGCTCCCAATTGATATTGCCCTGTTGGTCGATGTAGTCGTCGACTTCGGCCAGCGCCGCGATCTGTTCGACTATCACGCCAAAATCTTTGCCGCGCATCGGGCTACCTCCTTCGTCACTCCGTCGTGGCCGACGTCCATCGGTGACACGATGTTGGGGTTCTTCGTTGCTCATGAGCTACCTTCCCTGGGTGGTGTTGACAGAGCACATCTCACGGTCGTCCCGAGGCCGTTGTGTGCGGTTTGTCGCGCGAGAGGTGACGTGGTGGTGGGCAGTGACAGGGCGTCACGCATCGGCCAACGCGGCGAGTCATCATCTGCTTTGAGTGGTGGTGAACCCGACAGTGGGCGCTCGAGCAGTCGCACAGGTTTACGTGCGAGTACCCCGTGCCCTGTCTGGATCGTTGATGTGGCCGAGGCGCTACAGGCTGATCTCGTGGTCGTTGGCGTAGCTGATGGCGATGTTCTTGATCTCGGTCAGCATGCTCAGCACCGCGGCGTTGTTCTCACCGGGGCGAAGCACCTTGTTGATCTGGTAGTCGATCGCGTCGATGATCTCCTCGAAGGATGTCATTTCGTAGCGGATGTCCAAGCATCGGTTGTTGACTCGCTCTGCGTGGACGGCCGCGATGTGACGGGGCAGTCCGTGATGAGCGACGAGGAGATCCGCAATTTCGTTCCTACATTCGAGCGCCTTGATCTCGTCTCCGATGTCTCGCGAATGGCCTTTGCGTTTGTTCATCATTTTTCTCCTTGTTGTCTTGTTGGGGGAGTCCTTTGCGGGCATGGATCCGATAGGTGAATCGTGCCCACTGTTGGAGACGGATCGGCTGCGGGCACGACGGCGATCGCTGCGGCGAGGCACTGTCACGCGTCGTGCTCGCGCGGCCCACGATGAGTCAATGCCGAGACTGGCTCTTTCGAAAGACGAGCATGGTGGAGTAGTTGCGCCGGGCGTGAACCTGCTTTCGGCCCGCCGGCTGCTTCCTTGGATTGGTCAGCATCAGCAGCGAGTCTTCGAGCGTGAGATCGAGAACGTCGACGCCGTAGGTGGAGAACTCGAGTGTCTGCCACTGCACCTTGCCGGACGCGACTTGATCCATGCATTTCAACAGAAGGAACCCGGCGGGCTTGAGGACGCGTGCGCATTCGGTCATGCCGCGGCGGATCAGATCATGCCGCTCCGCGGTCGTCGCTCTTATGTCGACCCCGTAGCGCTCATCGGCTTTCGACGGGGTGCCGTTTAACTTGTACGGCGCGTCGAACACGACGGCGTCGAAGTGGTCACCGGGATGCGGTAGAGCGCAGAAGTCGACGTTGTCGATCTTGAGATCGTGCGCGATCAGCCTGTCTGGGCGCCAAGCGTTCCAGAAGGTGCCTTCGCCGTAGGTCGGATCGAGGACGAGCCACGACGGCCTGAGGTATCCCAAGTCTTGACACGCGTCGATGAGCTCGGCATTGGTTTTGAACGGCTGCGCGGCGAGAACGTCATTCATGCGAAACCACGATTTGAACCTCGGTGGCGGCCTTTGGTTCCGAACGCTCGGCCGTTGTTGCTTCGAAGCCGGCGAGGTTTGACGCAAGAGCGGTCTCAACTCGCGTCATGAGTTCGGCTCACGTGAACCATCCTCAAGGGTCAGGTAAAACCAGTAGGGTCGGCAATGGTCGATGAGCTCGTAGCGGACTGTCGCGACGAACTCGTCCTGGTCCCAATCGAGTTCCGGTGGCGCTCCGTCGATGTCGAGTTCGACGCCGCGGAAATTGTCGATGATGTTGGCGGCCACGGTCAGCGCATCGGCGTAGTCGACGCACCACCAGAATTGCGGCATGACTTTCGCGATTCCGTGGATGACGAATTTAGCCAGGCGGTCGGTTGGCCAGCGGCGCCACGACTCCGCCGGGAGGCGCGGCGCTTGCGCGGTACGTTGCTCAGTTGGAGTGATCGTCGTCTCGGAAGCTTCCGCGGCGAGTTCAATCGCGTCGAGTTGGTCGACGACGACGTACGAGGCGAGTGCTCCCATTCCCCCAATGACCGCGCTAACCAGGTCAGGCGAGTCGGGTTGTTGCCGCCACTTGGTGTTGCCATGCTCGTCGACGTAGGGCTCGGTGAGCGAGGCCAGCACCGCGACCCGTTCGATCTTCGCGGCGAGATTCCCGGCGGGGCTCATCGAGTTGTTCGTCGTTGAAACGGTGTGTGGGGGTTCTTCATTGCTGCTCATGGATTCCTTTCCTTTGGGGGTTGGTTGTTGGCTGAGTGCGACGCGCCGGTCGTACCGGCGCCGTCGTTCGTATTCGCGTCCTGCGTCCCCCCTGAAAGGGGGGACGCAGGACGCATGCGAGAGTCGTAGCTGGGCGCGATGCGGTGGAGTTGTTTGCCGGCGCGGCCTGGGTGTCGTTCGATGGTTCCGTCTTTGACGAGACGGTCGAGTGTTTTGCGTAGTTCTTGCGCTCTGCCTCGGATGTCGCGTGTGACGTCGTTCGTGGCGGCATCAGGGTGGTTGGCGAGGTAGTCGACGATTTGTTCAGCGAGTGCGTCGCGTGGACTCGTGGTCGCGGTGGGAGGTTGTAGTTCGGCGGTGACCCGGTTGCCGACGGAGTTGATCTCGAACACTCCGGCGATCTCGTCGACACAGTGGCGCCGTACCGCGCCGGGCCGGTCCTTGCGGAGTAACAACACGGAACTGCCGTGTTGGCCGCGCCCGAACGGGTCTTGTCGGATTAGTTCGAATTGCGCGTCGACCGCGGCGAGTTTGTGACCCGCACCGAGGGCGTAGCGACCTCGGCCGGTCGTGCTCTTGGTGAGATGGTCGATCAGCAACACCGCTGGGCCGAGCGCGGCGATGCGGCGTGGATACTTTGCCATCCACACGGCGGTGTCCCGGTTCGAGACCACGTCGAGCCCTTCCGACGCGAACGCCTCCGTGAGCCCGTCGATGACCACCAACCTGACACCGTCATCGATGAGGCGCCGCAAGGTGGCGAAGTCATGGGCGTCGGCGGGGTGGAGCGGACCGATATAGAGGATCCGGCGAAGGGCGTCGTCGGGGGCGCCGAGGTCGACAAGTCGCTCGGCCAACTCGCCGGCGCTGCTTTCGTAGTCGATATACAGGACACGCCCGCCCGCCTGGGCGGTCTGTAATCCCGCGTACGCGGCCAGCCACGTCTTGAGTGCTTCGGGTTCGCCGGCGAGGCCGTGGCAGCGACCGGGATACAGCAGCGCTACACCGTCGCTTCGGTGCATCATCGTCGGCTTCGACGGTGCGATCCCGGCGCGAGCCTGCGCCGCGAGATCGATCGCTGCCCACGACGATTTGGTTGCTCGCTCGGAGACCGGCACGGGCTCGGCGCGCTCTGCTTCTTCTGCCGGCGACGGCGTGTAGGTGTAGCGGGCCGCGAGTCGCTCGACCGGTTCGTGAAGGTTCAATGTGCCTTGCTCGTTCATCGAGACCGGTCCACTTCTTCGGAGCGAAGCCACGCATCCACGTCTGCGCGCCTGTAGCGAACGTGCCTTCCAATGCGCAACCAGCGCGGGCCCTTCGACAGGTATCTCCACTGCGAAAGTGTGCGCTCAGGAATCTGCAGCAGCTCTGCAATTTGATGCGTACTGAGCAACGCCTCGAGCAGTTCCCGAGTGTCGTCATATGGCGGACGTGGATTCATCGCGAGTGATGAAACGACATTGGCACGACGTGGTCAACCTCAACTAGAATGTTCTTGCGCACCGCGCAAATTTGTGTTCAAGACAAATCGGCGACACAAGGTAATTGGGAGGGTGTATGGCGCAAGAGACTCTGAATACGGTGATCGGTAGGAACATCAAGTACTGGCGAAGGAGAATGAAGCCAAAGGTGACGCAGCAAGAGCTCGGAAGGCGGCTGGCTGACCTCGGATGGAACGACAACGACAAGGACTCCATCGACGTCGCGATTCTCAGTCGGATCGAGAGTGGCTATCGCCCGGTTCAAGTGGACCAGCTCGTGCTGTTCGCCCTAGCTCTTGGCGTTCCACTTCAACTGTTGTTGCTCCCCCTGACATTTCCGTCGGACGTGCTACTCGCACCCCGAGCGAAGAAACCGCTCAAGTCAATGAACTGTGAGCAGCTATTTCGATGGTTGCAGATGGAAGGACCGATTGCTGTTCAAGAAAAAACACGGTGGGATGACGCCCGTCGAGCGCTCAGCTCGTACAGCGACGTCGCCACGGTTCGGCACGCTGCCAACCAGGCCCGAAACAAGTTGAGGAGGGCGCGCCTTGAGCGTCGCCCGAGCGCAGCAATCGAAAGGCAATACCGCTGGTGGCTCGACGCGTTGGTCGTTGAAGTGAAGGAGTTACACGAGGCGGGACTCTCCACCGAGGGGTTGTACGACAGCTTCAAGCAGGACCTTAAGGAGTATGGATTTGTGTAGCGGTAAGAGCAATCCCGGGGCCTTGCTTGGAGCGCTATGGCCTCAATAACCACGGTCCGCGATGGCAACGGCCGGCCCACCAAGTTCATCGTGCGGTGGCGTACACCTCAGCGGAAGTTTCGATCCCGTACTTTTCGCCGCAAGGTGGATGCAGAACGCTTTGTGACAACGGTTGAGTCGAGCAAGCAGGTGGGGGATTATGTAGACCGTGCCGCTGGCGCAGAGCGTCTCTCCACCTACTCGGCACGTTGGATTGAGACTCGTCGCAGCAACGACGGCCAACCACTTCGACCGCGCACCAAGAGCCTCTATCGGCAACTGTTGCGCACGCACATCGAACCGGGCCTCGGCCATCTCCGTCTGCGCGACATCACCCCGAGCCACGTCCGGGGGTGGCACGCGGAACTGCGCGGTGGTGCATCAGTCGCGAAGGCCTACAGGCTGGTACACGGAATGTTGAACACCGCGGTCGAGGACTCCTTGATCGCGCGGAATCCGTGTGTGATCAAAGGCGCTGGGATCGAGCGATCACCGGAGCGGCCACTGCCGACCGGCGACGAGGTGTGGCGTCTCGCCGGCGCGATCGCGCCGCGCTACCGCGCGCTGGTGCTCACCGCCGGGTTCGTCGGACTGCGTTGGGGAGAGTTACTCGGGCTGCAACGCAACGATATCGATCTCAGTCTCCGTGTAATCCATGTGCGGCGGTCGCTGGTCGAAAACGACGGCATCCATCAGATCGGTCCACCGAAGAGCAACGCGGGCAGACGCAGCGTCGCGATCCCGCCCGCCGTCGCGGTCGAACTCGCACAACATCTCGATCTATACGTCGACGCCGCACCGAGCGCCCCGGTGTTCATTGGGCCGACCGGCGCGGCGTTGCGGCGGGCGAACTGGGCGCCACTTTGGAACACAGCGCGAGTCGCAGTCGGGCGACCCGACCTCCGACTGCACGACCTACGTCACTACGCGAGCACGCTCGCCGCCGCGACCGGCGCGAGCACCCGGGAGCTAATGGCTCGTCTTGGTCACGCGTCGCCCGCCGCAGCGCTGCGCTATCAACACGCCACCGCAGAGCGCGATCACATATTGGCGGGGCGGATGGACGAGTTGATTCGCCGCGACGACACCACCACTCTTAATGTGGTGCCGTTGTTGCTGCTGCCGAGCGGGTGAGGCTTTGCGGTTCGGCCGGTACGGGCTCGGGCGCTGAAGTCGCACACAGGGTCAGCCGTTCGATGGAAGGATTCTCGACGTGTCCTTCGAAGGGTGGTCGGGCAAGGGCTGGCGGATTGTTGTCACCGACGCGGAGGTGATGGTCGTTCAGCACCAGCGCTCCGTCTCGATTGGGCGGGCGGACGCGTTCGGGCTTGTTGTGCGGCGACGGCTGCTCGGGTGGAGCCTGCAAGACGATGGGCGACGGGTGGTGCGCCTGCGCGGGATGCGAAAGGCTCAGGCTTCGGCGCTCGCACGGGTGCTGCGACGTCTCGTCGTGTTGCCGGAGGTCGCGGCCGCGGAGGCGTGGCAGGCGTCGGTGGTTGGTCTTGTCGCTTGGGGCCGCGCCGCGCAGCGCTGGATACCGTCAGAGTCGGTCGACGCATTGCTCTCGATGCGCCCCAATCGACAACTTGTCGATCGTGTGGATGCCGTTGCGTCGGAGCTGTCCCTCACGGACGACCAGCTCGAGGCCGCGCGTTTTGTGGGTACCGATGTGGTTGCGTTGGTGGCGTCGACCAACGAAACGATCATGGCCGCCGAGCTCGCTTCTGGGCGCAGCTTCTTCGACACGATCGAGAAGCGCCCGCTGACCGACGAGCAAGCGCGCGCGGTGGTGTGCTTCGACAATCGCGTGCAGGTGGTCGCCGCGGCGGGATCCGGGAAGACGTCGGTGATGGTCGCCCGGGCAGCGTATGCGGTGCGCCGTGACTTTGTCGCGCCTGAGCGCATCTTGATGCTGGCGTTCAACAAGGCCGCCGCGGCAGAGCTACAAGAACGCGTAGTGGCGCGGTTCGCCGCCGTGGGACTTGACTGGACCGGGCTGCGGGCGTCCACGTTTCATTCCTTCGGACTCGACATCCTCGGTCGCGCAACCGGCGAGAAGCCCCGAGTGGCCTCCTGGATCGACCAGGGTGGGGACGTTCGGATGGTGCTGCGCATTGTCGACGAGCTACGCGATCGATCAGAGTCCTTCGGTCGCCGCTGGGACCTGTATCGGCTGTTGTTCGCGAGCGCGCCGACCGATCTCGATACGCACGAGCCCGACGGCTACGACCGCGCTACACGAGAGACCGGGTATCGGACCTTCGCCGGCGAAGTCGTCAAGAGCCACGGCGAGCGGATGATCGCAAACTACTTGTATCTCAACGGCGTCAACTACGTCTACGAGCGACCGTACGTATTCAACGTGGCCGACGCGACGCACTCGCAGTACCGGCCGGACTTCTACTACCCCGAGATCGACGTCTGGCACGAGCACTGGGCGCTCGACCGAGACGGCAATCCCCCGGCCGCGTTCGTGAGCTACCTGCAGGGCATCCAGTGGAAACGCACGGTCCATACGCAGCACGGCACCACACTCGTCGAGTCCCGCTGGGCTGACGTCGTCTTCGGCGACGGCCTTCAGACCCTGCAGAACGAACTCAGCAGCTTGGGACTTCGTTTCGACTGGAATCCCGACCGCCCGATCAACGATGACTGGGCGAAGCCGATGAAGCACGAGGACCTGGCGCGGCTGGTCCGCACCTTCATGAGCCACGTCAAGTCGAACTCGTGGACACGCGAAGCTCTCGACCGTCGCCTCGGTACGGAGCTGGCGCACCGTAGCGGTTACCGCACCCAGCTCTTTCTCGGCCTGTACTGGGAGATACACGACGAGTGGAACCGGCGGCTCGCCGCCGAAGGAAGCGTCGATTTCGAGGACATGCTGGTACGGGCCGCCGAGCATCTCGAGGCCGGCAGCATCGACTGCGACTACGACATGATCATGGCAAGACGCCAGCCGCGCCCGGGCCCGACTCGTCCGTGGTCTGGTGAAGGCGCCGGGTCGGTATCTGCTCGCGGTGGGCGACGACTGGCAGTCGATCAACCGGTTCGCCGGCGCGGATCTCTCGGTGATCACCGACTTCGAGTCCTGGTACGGCCGCGCACAACAGCTCGCGTTGACGACCACGTTTCGGTGCACGCAGACAATTTGCGATGTCGCCAGCAGCTTCGTGGTGAAGAACCCGAATCAGTTCAACAAGCCGATGCGAGCAGCGTCCCGCGACCGGGAAGCGCCCGTGCGGATCATCCAAAGCGATGACGCCGCCGGCGCATTGGCGTCCTACCTCGACGAGCTCGCGACGACAATCGACGACGGCACCCTCACCACCGACCCCGCCCGGCCCATCACCGTCGACGTACTGGGCCGCTACGGATTCCAGCGCAACTTACTACCCGCGCGCTTACCGTCTAGGCTGAAGGTGTCCTTTCGGACCGTACACGGAGCGAAAGGACTCGAGGCCGACTACATCGTCGTGCCCGACATGGCCGCCGGGACCTACGGGTTCCCCAGCACCATCGCAGATGACCCCGTGCTCGACGTGGCCATGCCAGCGCCCGAATCGTTCCCGCACGCGGAAGAACGCCGACTCTTCTACGTGGCACTAACCCGGGCACGACGACAAGTCACACTCATCGCCCCGCCACAACGGATGTCGCCGTTCGTGATCGAACTCCTCGACAGCCCACACGTCACCGTCACCGGGAACAGCGACGCGCCCGTGGAGATCTGCCCGAAGTGTGGCCGAGGCACCATGGTCGAACGACGCGGCAAGTTCGGCCCATTCCTCGGCTGCTCCACCTTCCCCGCGTGCAAACACACACGCGATCCAAAGGTCCGCCCGAACGGCAAGCAACAACCGTTGCGCAACTGACAGGACATAGCACTTCGCCATAGCCGCAAGACGTCGGAGTTCTGAAATTGCGGAACGCCCGACAGCGGCGGCGATCCTGTGGGAACAGATCATCGGTTGCGTAGATCAGGATGCGGGTCCACCATTTGGGCATGGAACCGGCACCACCAGATTTTGAGGCCGAAGTCGCGGCACTCGACAGCACGCTCGCGGAAATCGGAGTACCTGTGTTCCCAGCGATGCCACAGATCACCGCCAGCGCGATCGCCGAGTGGCCGAACGCGGATTGGCGCAACTTCCTCAGATTCGCCGCAGCGGTCGCGCCGCTGCTGTACCGGGTTGACGTTGTCCTCGACCAGGCGGACGCCGACACAATCAGTTTCGACGCCATCGACGCGGAACCAGAAGCAGCAACGATCCTGCACCGCGCTGCCGCCCTCGCACACTCGCATGTAGGCGAGGTCGTCGAGGTGAAACTCGCCTTTGCTCGCGGCGGCATTCTGCACCGCTTTGCAATGCATGCCCCATGGCGCTCCGCCTTCGACAACGAACTCGACGTGCTGCGACTGCGCAGCCAACTCGCGATCAAAGACCGCGCCGAATCACAACGCGCGCAACGCGCGGCAGCCGCCTCAGATTGGGCGGCGATCGAGGCCCACTTCGAAGAGTGGGTAACGGTGCTCGCCGAAGATCGAGGGTTCCTGGCGGCCGACAACGACCCGCGGCGTCGATCCGCCGCTGCATCGGCTCTCCCCGAACTGGGACGGCTTCTCGCTGCACCGACCTCGACCGCCGACGGACAGCGCGAGCGCTCGTTCGGGCTGCGCATCCTCGCCGCGGCGCTGGCGACGGCGAACGACACCGTACGTCCCAGACTGGAGCGCGAAGCACTCGCAGGAATTGATTCGATCGTCGACGCCGTGCGAGATCGAACGGACTTCGCTGCGGCGCGGCGAGCCGACCAGCGCGAACGCATCGTGCGTACCGTCGTACGAGAACATCTTGGGTTCAAGTCGTCGAGCGTCTCAGATGCGGTGATCGCGTTCCTCGACTGATTGCGCTGTCAGGGTTTCAGTAGATCAGGGTCGGGTCGAACGGCGGTCGCTCCGGCTCCGGCTCCCACGTGAATCGGCCATGGAGCCCGAGAATCTCTGCGGCCTGCGCTATCTGCCACCCGGCCCATCCTTTTGTCCCGGGAATGATCGGCATGTCAGGGGAGTGGTAGTCGATCTCGGTATTGACCAACCCGATAGCGGTAGCCAGCCGAGACAACGTGAAATCGCCGGTAAAGCCACCTTGCTCGGTCCAGGTGACGGCTCGACGGCCGGAGGTGTACGTCACGACTATCTGAGTGTCCGACATCAAGTCCGTACCGCTACAAACGGCGTGACGGTCGGGCGCAAGGCGTTGGTCTCGTGGGCCAGCGCACGCTTGTGAGCGAGCGGGTTCATCCTAAAATTTTATCGGCGCGGGCTGCCTATACGATGGTGATGATCGCCGACGGTCCACCCGAAACGCGATTGCTATCGGCGACCAGACGTGAATAGCTCGACGAACGCAACAAGGTCCGTGTCGAGTGCTTTGCAAACGGTCTGCAGTTCGATCAGGTCGAGTCGCCGTTCGCCCGACTCGTATTTGCTGACGAAGGATTGGGGTCGGCCGAGCCGGGCCGCGACATCGGCTTGGGTCAGTCCCGCCTCCTGACGAGCCTCGCGCAGCAGGCGGCTGAGACGCCGCTGGCGCGACGAGTGGATCGACTTCTGCAACACCCCTAACACTCGACATCCCCAAACGGGATATCCCAAAAGGGGATACTTGGTCGGTGGCAGTTCTCGGGATCGACGCCTGCAAGAGGGGCTGGATAGGAATCGTGCTCGACGCAGCTCGCCCCTTGAGTGCCTTTTTCGGGCGGACGCTCATCGAACTTCAATCTCAGGTTGAGATCGAAGTAGGCGTCGTCGCGATCGACATGCCGATCGGTTTACCTCGCTCGTGCGAGCGAGCAGCGGACGTCTTGGCGAAAGCCTTCGTCGGGTCGAAGCTTCAGAATTCTGTGTTCATGACGCCTCCTGAAGCCGTCCTCCAACAGTCGACCTACCGGCAAGCGAACGAGGTGGCTGTGCGGCTGTGCGGTCGAGGAATAAGCCAGCAGGCATATGCCTTGCGGGCGAAGATCTTTGAGGTGGCAGCGTGGGCAAGCACCGCGTCGGTCTACGAGGTGCATCCCGAAGTCAGCTTCCGAGAGATGGCCGGATCCCCGCTGAAGGCGTCGAAAAAGTCATGGTCAGGATTCCATGAGCGATCACTTCTCCTGAAACAACATGGTCTGCGCATCGATGCCCATCTCGGCGCGGCAGGAACATTGGCGGCCGTCGACGACGTTCTCGACGCTGCTGCCGCTGCGTGGACGGCCCAACGCATTAGGGAGGGTGTCGCCGTCCGGCTGCCGGAGGCGGTCGCTAGCGATACCGGTACCGCACCAGCAATCTGGGCGTAAGGTCATTCCACGTCAGCTCGCCGTAGTCCTGACACCCCAAGACGCGACCGTCGTGCTTGATCGCATCGTCGCTTGCGGACGGGATGACCTCAACGCTCGTGTCGCCGGGCTTCAGGCTAAGGACATATCGCGCTGATGACCGACTCTGCCTTCGAGTGTCGTGAATACGGGCGCGTGGCCTATCGGAAGACGTGTTCGAGCCCGTAGGTAAGGCGATGAGCCTCGGGCCATCCGGCGTCAACGAACACGTCGAGGATCTGGCGCAGCGCCGACAAGCATTCGGCGGTCTGCAAGATGCCGCGGTGGTCGGCAAGGACTCGCTGAACGATGCGGACGGCTAGGTCGACAGCCATTTTGTCGAGTTGATAGGCGCCGTCTTGCCCGCCCGTGGTGACGAGGTCGCGGATCATGAGCAGTACGCGATCCGGCCGCGCTTCCAGCACATGCTCTAAGAGCTGGACGAGATGGTGTGTGACGCGGGGAAACGGAACTTGTCCCAGGCGACGAAGAATCGCTTCCGCTTCATCGGCGAAGCGAACCTCGGATGGTGAGGGCTCGTGATCTATCCCGGCTTGGCGTGCCTCGAATGCGCCTGACGCGAAGTACAGCTGTGACGCGACGGCGTCGAGCACTTCTGCGGCTGCCTTCATGGTGGCTAGTTGCCCGCCTTCTACCTCTCGTTGGATGTTACGGAGGTCACCGAGTTCGTCTAACGCTCTCTGGACGAGTTGGTCGCAGACCTGAAGTGCTCGTGACCGGGTTCCGTCATCGTCCGATGTGAAAGCACCTGACGAACGCACCTCGTGAAGCATCGTCATGAGTGCGCTTCCACCATATTGCTCAATGTTACTGAGCCTCCGCAACACAGCTTCTGCCTTGGCGTGCCCGTCTAGGACCCACAGCAGCCCGGCGATTTCCGTGCAAGCTTCGAGCGCTGATCGCGAGTGGTTGATGTTGGTCACGCGCTGGGATACGCGATCAAGCAGGTCCACCGCGTCATCAAGATCGGCTCTGAGCCTGCCGGCTGCACCCGCGACCCCCCGAAGCACACCGTCGTGGGATTCCCGATCGGCTGCGTGACGCAGCAACTCCCACATCACTTGGGGGTTGGTTTCCCGCCACTGCGGCGAACCCACAAGTACTGAGTACCTGATCCAGGGAACATCGTCGGCAGCCAGTGCGCGTACTGCTTGGACGACGTCGTCGTCGATGCATTCTGGAAATCGACCGACTTGAACGAGCCCTCTTGCCGCGTCCGTGCGAGGTCCCTGCGGGATGATCACCAAGTCTTGCGTATCGTTGTCATTGGACGGTGCGGGCAACGCGTGGTCCTTGAACGCGAGAAGTAGCGTTTTGGCAAGTGTCAGGACCTCTGGACCGATGTCGCGGCCTCGTCGGGTCCAGACTTCGGCGGCTCTAGCGACGGTCGAGTCAGCGAACTCTCGGACATGTTCGGACGCTTCTAGATAATCCGGCGCGCTTAGCATCCGTTGGACGGCCTCAACGCTCGGCTGTACAGCATCGTCGGCGGGCGGGTCGTTGAGATGATCATCGACGAACGACTTGATCGCTTCTACCAGCGTCCAGAGCGCTCGATCGGCGTCCGTGTCGAGTCGAAGACCGTACCGATCGGCGCTGTCGTCAAACGGCTGATAGCTCCCGACAGCACGAATTCGACGCGGAGCCGGTGCTGATGACGCTGTCTGATTGAGGCGAACGCTTTCTGTTGTCACGGCGGACGGATCGAGCGCGTGCAGCAAAAGCCGATACTTGTACCCCGACCGGTAAAACTCCGGAGAACCATCATCATCTTCGGCGGGTTCCATCGCGCAAATGGCATCTTCGACCCGCTTTCGCTCGTCTCGTGGCCGGTCAACGAATCGCGCCTGAACGAGTCGTACGAGGGGATCGAGCAGATCCGTGTCGGCCAACGCCACTACCGTTGCGTCAAGGGGCATGAGACTCTGAGCCACGACGTCCGCAACGGCGCCGGCGGCGAGCACTCGCCGCCAGAGTGCCGCGGGTCGCGGCGAGGCCGCCAGCATGTCAAGGAACACTGCGACTGCTGAATCATCGGCAAGTCCCGCGACGTACATCTCAAGGGCATTGAGGAGGCCAGGGAGGTCTCGGTCATCGGAGAGGCGATCGTCGTCCCAGCTATCGGAGGCATCAGGCGCTATCACGACGCTCCGACCACTTATCGTCAATTCAACCTGAGCGCCGAGCAGCGAATGATCCTCGACCAGTCGAGTCAACGCTGCGGCCGCATGTTCAGGCGCCCGATTGAGGAATGCTCCAAAATGACGAACGAGATCCCACTTGGCCATATCGACGTCCTGTCGGCGAGTGGACGTAAGCGGAAGGATGGCACTGGCGGAAAGGTCGGTCAGGTCGGTCGACTCTTCCTCGTACTCCATGACCGTGACATACAGATCTCGCACAAAGTCCGGCGCGAAAATCGCAAGAGTCGGTACGGCATCGCAAAGCGAATGGAGGTCGGCCGCTCCATGCGAGCGCAGTCGCTCAGGCTCAAGAGAGCGGCGAAGGATTGCCTCAGTCGCAGTGGGATCGGCCGATGCGGTCGCTATCACGGCTTCAACAGCGAGACGGGAAATGGCCGTCGGAGGATGAGTCCAGAGAAAATCGAGATGGCGCCGAGCAGCGATGCCGCACCTAGTGAGATCGTCCTCGGTCACAGTGACTGACTTTGTAGGAGGTCCGTCAGCAGTATCCGCAGCGGTAGTTCTGTGGTCGCGACGTTGTCAGATAGCCGTTCCACTACCCTTGGCCAAATTTCCGGTCGCGGATTGTCGCCATCTTGACGGTCGATCACAACAGCAAGTGCCAGGTATCGGAGGATCCGCTGCTGAGCAGGCGATGCGTTGCCGTCCACGATCGGATCAATCAACGGTGCAAGCTCGTCCAACTCGACCGCTCGCCTTGCGGCGACCTCCGCGATGGCGACGGCCGCGAGTCGTGGTAAATCCTCGTCGGCGACGATGGCAAACGCGTGCTTCCAGAACAGACTTGGGTCAGCGGTCCACAGTCGGTCCAAATGCATGTCGATGCTCGGACGGGCGAACAGCACGAGATCTGGATCGTTGTGTAACCGCTCAGTAAGCGCCTGCTCGGTCGGGGCGAAGATCGTAACGGCAACGGCGTAGTCAAAGAAGACGTGGTGGGCGAAACGGATCGCTCCGACTCCGGGCGTTCCGGGCACGGCCGTTGCGTCTCTAAGGACCGATCGCGAGAGAAGAACGTCGAGGACTCCGGCTGCGGCAGTATCACCAGCCACAACATCGGCGGCTGCGGCGGTGAATGTGCGGCGCCGCACAGCAATATCGCACACACGTGAGACGATGGATTGGCGACCTGATCCGCCTTCCCCATCGACAACGCGTTCCTGCCAATACCGGTCGAGGAGACCGAGACGATCACGTATTTCCCGAAGCTCGTTGATCCCCGTTCCGGCAAGAAGCAACTCAGCGGCCAACCGGAGGTTGAAAGGGTTACGGAGGAGTTGTCGGAAGTCGGAAGGCGCTGAATCGAGGAGTTCCGCAAGCTCCGGCCACGACGACACCGCGAGGTCAAGCTCCACATCATCGAGTTCGGCCAAACGTCCCGGCGCCCCAGGGAACTGCGCCCGCAGGCGCGGCGAGTGTTGAAGATCCCACGTGCGCACCGACGCCACGACGTGCCACTCGGGAAGTTGTGTGTTGACAAAATCGATAAATTTTCGCCACAGATCCGCCTGAGGGTCGTTGCGTGCGGCATCGAGAGCATCGATGATCACCAACTTCGCCACACCCGGCGACCACTGCGCGAGCACCTCAGGTAGTTCATGTTCGAGACCGAGTTCATTGCGCAACTCTCCCAGGCTCGTTGATGCCATGCTGCCGGCTGAAACGAAGAAGACCGGTCGCCCGGCGGCGATTTCGTGGCGTGCCAGATGATGAAGAGCGACAGTCTTTCCGACGCCGGGGTCACCCACGACAAGCAGAGGGCCTGCCGCACCTTCTCGGACCATGTCATCTACCGACTGGCGGGTCAGTTGGATAGCGCCCTCGGGTGCCGGAATTGTGACAAGGCCGGTCTCCAACTCGAGCAAGGCCATATCAGCGGCGGCTTCAAGTCGCGCGACATCCTCGTGATAGTCGAGAACCGTCCTCAGCCTGATGCCTCGCGTCAGCACATGCTGCTGAAGCTGCTCGAAATCTGCGCCGGATCTGTCGGCGGCTAACCTCGCACAGCGCTCGATCAGCGCGGCCCAAGCGGCGTCACCGAAGCTCGGATCTGCCACCACAACGGATCGAAGAAGCTGGCGCGCGTCCGTCTCGTGTGACCCGCCCGGATCGACGTCGAGCACAAAGACATGGCAGCGTCGTAGCAGCGCTCGACGTTCAATCCCGGTCGGTGTCGTACCCGTCTTGTCACGCCACGCTCGGTCGAGATGTCCGACGAACACCATATGGGCACGCTTCTCTTCCTCGTTGAAAGAGAGGTCGGCAACGTCCGTTGTAAGAGCCGCCTCGCGAATTCGGTCGAGCACCGATCTCAGCGTGTTTCGCACTCGCCCACTGGCTTGCGAACTCGTAACGAGCAACATTGTGTCGTTGCTATGTCCGTCGAGTTGGTGGTGCTCGACGAACTGGCCGACCGTCTTTGCGAGCTCGCTGTCAACACCAACAGAGAGGTCGATTGTCCGCTTGCACTGCACGACAACTGGCGGACCAACATCCTGGACGAGCTTGCTGTCGTCGACAGGCTCGCCTGTCTCACACTCGATGCGTCGCAACGCGGAAGTCCACATCGGTGGTGCTGGCGGCGCGGCATTCCGAGCCAGGATCCGCGTCGCAAACCACGCAGCGCAGCGGGCCTGGTAGTCGAACCCCCCTGCGGCGGCGCTGCCGCCCGCGTCGCCCGGCGCAGTCACCGCCCGAGTCTCGCGCGCATCAACGGATCGAGGACGCGGTGCTTGGCACACGGAATGAACACGGGCGCGGGCATCGCTCAGGTCGCGCGAGCCCGGCCGCTCGAGCAGACACGTGCTTGCGAGCTCCCAACCTTGCTCGAAGAGTCTCGACGTCTTGTGTCACGTGTCAATAGTCGGTACCCGCCTGACAGATCGTGTTCGGTACCTTCCTGACACTGGGTCGTGGGTTTAGGCGGCGTTGATGCGGCGGGCTCGGCCGCCGGGGTTGGCGAGGGCGCCGTGTTCGCGGGTGCGGTCGTGGCGGATCTTGTGCCGGCGGATGAGCTGTTCACCGATGGCGATCTCGAGGTGCTCGCCGACGACGGCGACTTGCACCTGGCGACGTTTGTATTTGTTGCCGACCCGATAGTTCGTCCCCGCGAAGCTCACGTTGCCCGACGAGTCGACCTTGCGCGTGACCGTCACCGCGGACGCAGTCGCCCGCGGCGCAACCTCGCGTGGGCGGGTCACGCGTCGCATCCCGGCTTGTTGTTTGGTGGGCGCATGGCGGCGAGCGTGCGTCGCGATCAACACACCCCGATGATGGATCTGCACCAGGCCACCGTCGCAGACGACGTGGACGTCTTGACCCGCGAGCCACATCCCGGCCCGATATGACACCGACGCGAAACTGATCATGCCGTTGCGACCGACACGACGCGTCGCGGAGGGCGCCATCGCCGCCGCTGGATCCTCGAGTTTTGGATCGGCCGGTGATGCTGCTGGTTGGGTTTTGGTGAGCTTGAAGCGGTCCCACGGCACCGCCATACCCAACGACTGATGCGGTCGCTCGAAGTTGTAATAGTGCACCCACGCATCGAGTTGTGCTTGCGCGTCGACGATCGAGTCGAAGACTTTGCCGTCGAGGAACTCGCGGCGCATCGTCTTGTGCCACCGCTCGACTTTGCCGGTCGTCGTCGGCGACCGCGGCTTGGTGAGGATGTGTTTGATCCCGTTTTCTCGGCAGATCCGATCAAAGAGCACCTCACCGGTCCCGGGCCCGAAGCGGCCGGTGAACACCTTGCCGTTATCGGTCAAGATCTGATCGGGCACCCCATAGGTGCGCATCGCCTTCGCCAACGCATCACACGTCGGCCGCGCCGTCGCCCGAACCACTACCTGCGCGGAGATCACAAAACGCGAATGGTCATCGATCCCCGACACGATCTTCGCCTCGGAACCATCAGCCAGCTTCACGCCGCCGACGATGTCCATCTGCCACAGCTCCATCGAACGCGACCGCTCCCAACGCTTGTAGTCCGACCGCTTGCGCTTACGCGCCTGCGGCGTGATCAACCGATGACGCACCAAACACCGATAGATCGACGACAACGCCGGCAACGCCACCACTTCCTCGCGTCCCAACTGGTGGCCGATCGTGCGCGGCCCCCACGCCGGATGCTCCCGGCGCAGCTCCACGATCCGCGCCTCGAGCTCCGGCGCCATCTGATGCGGACACGACAACGGCCGCGCCGAACCATCAACAAGACCGGCAAGACCCTTGGACGCATACCTGCGCAGCCACACATGCACCGTCTGACGCGCCACCCCACAACGACGGGCCACATCAGTGACCGACGCACCATCGTTGAGCACCTCGAGCACCGCCGCATAGCGCTGTTCCACCACACCCAACTCCACCAACACGGCGGCCTCCCACGGATCTGCGATCGCGAACGACCACAGCGAAGAAGGAGACAACCAACAGCGGGTGGATCCCCAAAAGTGTCAGGCAGCTACCGGAACCACTGTCGCCCAGCTACCGGAGTCGCGTCCCAAAACTGTCACCCAGCTACCGGAGTCACGATGTCCAGCATGAACCGGAATCGCACAACGTCTTGTGTCACGTGTCAATAGTCGGTACCCGCCTGACAGATCGTGTTCGGTACCTTCCTGACACTGGGTCGTGGGTTTAGGCGGCGTTGATGCGGCGGGCTCGGCCGCCGGGGTTGGCGAGGGCGCCGTGTTCGCGGGTGCGGTCGTGGCGGATCTTGTGCCGGCGGATGAGCTGTTCACCGATGGCGATCTCGAGGTGCTCGCCGACGACGGCGACTTGCACCTGGCGACGTTTGTATTTGTTGCCGACCCGATAGTTCGTCCCCGCGAAGCTCACGTTGCCCGACGAGTCGACCTTGCGCGTGACCGTCACCGCGGACGCAGTCGCCCGCGGCGCAACCTCGCGTGGGCGGGTCACGCGTCGCATCCCGGCTTGTTGTTTGGTGGGCGCATGGCGGCGAGCGTGCGTCGCGATCAACACACCCCGATGATGGATCTGCACCAGGCCACCGTCGCAGACGACGTGGACGTCTTGACCCGCGAGCCACATCCCGGCCCGATATGACACCGACGCGAAACTGATCATGCCGTTGCGACCGACACGACGCGTCGCGGAGGGCGCCATCGCCGCCGCTGGATCCTCGAGTTTTGGATCGGCCGGTGATGCTGCTGGTTGGGTTTTGGTGAGCTTGAAGCGGTCCCACGGCACCGCCATACCCAACGACTGATGCGGTCGCTCGAAGTTGTAATAGTGCACCCACGCATCGAGTTGTGCTTGCGCGTCGACGATCGAGTCGAAGACTTTGCCGTCGAGGAACTCGCGGCGCATCGTCTTGTGCCACCGCTCGACTTTGCCGGTCGTCGTCGGCGACCGCGGCTTGGTGAGGATGTGTTTGATCCCGTTTTCTCGGCAGATCCGATCAAAGAGCACCTCACCGGTCCCGGGCCCGAAGCGGCCGGTGAACACCTTGCCGTTATCGGTCAAGATCTGATCGGGCACCCCATAGGTGCGCATCGCCTTCGCCAACGCATCACACGTCGGCCGCGCCGTCGCCCGAACCACTACCTGCGCGGAGATCACAAAACGCGAATGGTCATCGATCCCCGACACGATCTTCGCCTCGGAACCATCAGCCAGCTTCACGCCGCCGACGATGTCCATCTGCCACAGCTCCATCGAACGCGACCGCTCCCAACGCTTGTAGTCCGACCGCTTGCGCTTACGCGCCTGCGGCGTGATCAACCGATGACGCACCAAACACCGATAGATCGACGACAACGCCGGCAACGCCACCACTTCCTCGCGTCCCAACTGGTGGCCGATCGTGCGCGGCCCCCACGCCGGATGCTCCCGGCGCAGCTCCACGATCCGCGCCTCGAGCTCCGGCGCCATCTGATGCGGACACGACAACGGCCGCGCCGAACCATCAACAAGACCGGCAAGACCCTTGGACGCATACCTGCGCAGCCACACATGCACCGTCTGACGCGCCACCCCACAACGACGGGCCACATCAGTGACCGACGCACCATCGTTGAGCACCTCGAGCACCGCCGCATAGCGCTGTTCCACCACACCCAACTCCACCAACACGGCGGCCTCCCACGGATCTGCGATCGCGAACGACCACAGCGAAGAAGGAGACAACCAACAGCGGGTGGATCCCCAAAAGTGTCAGGCAGCTACCGGAACCACTGTCGCCCAGCTACCGGAGTCGCGTCCCAAAACTGTCACCCAGCTACCGGAGTCACGATGTCCAGCATGAACCGGAATCGCACACGTCTTGTGTCACGAGCGTGTCACGAAACTACTCGGCGGCGTCAGATCGACTGCCCATTGCGCCGGGTTCATGGCCTCTGGTTTGGGACGGAGCGGTGGAGCGGGTGAAGGGAATCGAACCCTCATGGCCAGCTTGGAAGGCTGGAGCTCTACCATTGAGCTACACCCGCAGAGGGCGGCCAGCGTAGCGCCCGCACCCCCGAGCATCGCGACCGTTTGCCTCATGACGAGGGCGCCACTCGGTGCCGATACACTCATCCGCCTGTGAGATCGACCGTCGAAGCCGTAGAGGCCAACAAAGTCAAACTCAGCGTCGAGATCGATGCCGCCGAGTTCGAGACCGAAGTCAACGCCGCCTTCAAGCGTCTGGCCAAAGAAGTCCGTCTGCCGGGCTTCCGGCCGGGCAAGGCGCCGCGCAAGGTGCTCGAGGCCCGGCTGGGCTCCGACGTCGGGCGCCAGGAGGCGCTGCGCGAGGCCCTTCCTGTCTATTACTCCAAGGCGGTGATCGAGCACGACGTCGATGTGATCGCGCCGCCCGAGATCGACATCACCTCCGGGCAACAGACTGGTCCCGTGGTCTTCGACGCGGTTGTCGAGGTCCGGCCCCAGGTTCGGGTCGCGGGCTATCAGAGCCTCCGCGTCGAGATCCCCAACCCCAATCCGTCCGAAGAAGAGATCGACGCCCAACTCGATCGGCTGCGCAATCAGTACGCCCATCTCGAACCCGTCGATCGCGAAATCGTCGATGGCGATCACGTCACGATCGACATCGAAGGGACGTACCAGGGTGAGCCGGTCCCGGGTCTGACGACCAACGACTATCTCTACGAAGTGGGCAAGGGCACCGTGGTGCCCGAGATCGACGAGAACCTCGTCGGCCGCAAAGCGGGCGACGACGTGAGCTTCGAGGCCGCGCATCCTGATCCGGACGAAGAAGAGCAGCTGTCGTTCCACATCACGATCAAAGAAGTCAAAGAAAAGGTGCTGCCCGACGTCGATGACGAGTTCGCCCGCAACGCCTCCGAGTTCGACACCGCGGCCGAGCTACGCGACGACATCGTCAACCAGCTCGCGACGCAAAAGCGCTCGTTCGGTCAAATGGCCGTGCGCATGCGCACCACCGTCGAGTTGGCAAAGCTGATCGACGACGAAGTGCCCGAGGCGATGATCAACGCCGAGATGCAGAACCGGATCGAAGATCTGGTGATGCGTTTGCGCGAGCAAGGTGTCACCCTCGAGCAGTACCTCAGTGCGACGGGTCGCACCGCGGCACAGATCAGTGAAGAGGCCCGCGAGGCGGCCGTCGAAGGCGTCAAGACCGACCTTGCCCTGCGGGCGGTGGCCGCCGCAGAAGGCATCGAGGTGTCAGAAGAGGACATCGATAGTGAGCTTGCCCCCGTCGCTGAGCAGGCCAAGCTCGATCTCGAAACGGTTCGTCAGCGATTTACCGACTCTGGACAGATGTCGGCTGTACGCTCCTCGATCCAGAAGAACAAAGCGCTCGAATGGCTCATCGAAAGGGTCGAGATCGTCGATCCTGACGGTACGGTGATTGACCGGACCGCACTCGAAGCGCCCGAAAGCGCCACCGACCAGAGCGACGAGAGCACCGCGGAAACCACCAGCGAACCAAGCGACGAGCAAACCAGCCAAGCAGCGAACGAGGACGCATAGTGATCAATCCGCGCAACTACATGGTGCCCATCGTCATCGAGCAGACCAACCGCGGCGAGCGGTCCTTCGACCTCTTCTCCCGGCTGCTCAAAGAGCACATCATCTTCATCGGCACGCCCATCGACGACACGATCGCCAACCTGGTGTGCGCCCAGCTGCTGCATCTCGAGTCGGAGAATCCCGACAAGGACATCAGCCTCTACATCAATTCGCCCGGCGGCGATATCAACGCACTGTTCGCCATCTACGACACGATGCAGTACATCAAGCCCGACATCACCACGATCTGCTTCGGGCAGGCGGCCTCCGCGGCCGCGGTGCTGCTCGCGGCCGGTACTCACGGCAAACGCCTTGCCCTGCCGCACGCTCGCATCTTGTTGCACCAGCCATGGGGCCAAGCGGGCGGACAGGCCACCGATATCGAGCTCGTCGCCAAAGAAATTCTTCGACTGAAGATCCAACTCGAAGAGATCATGGCCCAACACACCGGCCAGCCTGTCGAACGCATCGCCACCGACACCGACCGTGACTTCGTCATGACGGCCGCCGAGGCGCGCGACTATGGGCTGATCGATGAAGTCATCTCCGTGCGCAACTCCGTCGATCGCTCAGCCGCGATCGCCGCAGTGCGCTGACACGGTTTCACAGGACGAGAGCAGCGAGGGGAGATAAGCGGTGGCCAAGTTCGGCGACGGCGGCGAGTTGCTCAAATGCTCGTTCTGTGGCAAGTCACAAAAACAGGTCAAGAAGCTGATAGCCGGACCCGGCGTCTACATCTGCGACGAATGCATCGACCTGTGCAACGAGATCATCGAAGAAGAGTTCGCCGAACACAGCGAAGTCGGTTTCGGTGAGCTCCCCAAGCCCCGCGAGATCTTTCAGTTCTTGAACGACTACATCATCGGTCAGGATCACGCGAAGAAGATTTTGGCGGTCGCGGTCTACAACCACTACAAGCGGGTGCAGGCGGGCACGGGTACCGACGTCGAAGTCGACCTGTCCAAGTCCAACATCTTGTTGATCGGCCCGACCGGTTGCGGCAAGACCTATATGGCGCAGACGTTGGCCCGCATGCTCAACGTCCCGTTCGCCATCGCCGACGCCACCGCGTTGACCGAGGCGGGCTACGTCGGTGAAGACGTAGAGAACATCTTGCTCAAGTTGATCCAGGCCGCCGACTACGACGTCAAGAAGGCCGAAACCGGCATCATCTACATCGACGAGATCGACAAGATCGCCCGCAAGAGCGAAAACCCGTCGATCACGCGTGACGTCTCCGGCGAAGGTGTGCAGCAAGCGCTGCTCAAGATCCTCGAGGGCACGACCGCCTCGGTCCCGCCGCAGGGCGGACGCAAGCATCCGCACCAAGAGTTCATCCAGATCGACACGACCAACATCTTGTTCATCTGTGGCGGCGCGTTCGCGGGTATCGAGAACATCATCGAATCGCGTTCCGGTTCGCGCGGGGTCGGCTTCGGTGCCGACATCCGGCGTCCGTCCGAGAAAGATCTCGGCGCGATCTACGAACAGGTCATGCCCGAAGACCTCATGAAGTTCGGCCTCATCCCCGAGTTCATCGGACGCCTGCCCGTTATCGGCGCCGTGGCCAACCTCGACAAAGACGCATTGATCCGCATCCTGTGTGAGCCCAAGAACGCGCTGTTCAAGCAATACCGCAAACTGTTCGAGATGGAGAACGTCGAACTCGAACTGACCGAAGACGCGTTCGATGCGATTGCCGATCTGGCGCTGCTGCGCGGCACCGGCGCGCGTGGTTTGCGCGCCATCCTCGAAGAGGTGCTGCTCAACACCATGTACGAGCTTCCCGGACGCGACGACGTGTCCAAAGTCGTCGTCGACGCCACCGTCGTGCGCGAAAAGTCGGCGCCGACGCTCGTGCCCAAGACGCAGACGCAGCCTCGGGGCGAGCGGCCGCGCCGCGCCGCATCCTGATCTTTCGCGTGTGAACTTCTCCGACGCGCTGCGGTACCTCGACGAACACATCAATCTCGAGGCCACCGCCGGCCGTATCGAAGGACTTTCCCTCGATCGCATGCGGGCCCTCATGGCCGTCATGGGCGATCCCCAGCAGAGCTACCCGTCGGTTCATGTCACCGGGACCAACGGCAAGGGATCGACCACGCTGATGATCTCGGCGCTGCTCCACGCACGCGGCCTGTCGGTCGGCACGTTCACCAGCCCTCACGTCGAGACCATCAACGAGCGCCTGCGCTGGAACCTCGAGCCGATCGACGACGAGTCCTTCGCCGAGGTCATTACCGACCTGTCCGTTTTCGAACCGCTGCTAGCTTTCCAGCACATTGGGATCCTAAGCTTAGAATTCCACGTGGACAAGTTGTC
>JADMIO010604004.1_pt1 | contig 51784 bp, 50 predicted proteins | sample 8958161 | NCBI WGS metagenome assembly JADMIO01 (sample SAMN16585339, study PRJNA669376) | soil metagenome | isolation source: Crop rotation soil | place: USA: Cullars Rotation, Alabama | collected 2011
GCGACTTCAAGTCACGTGAATTCCAAGCTTCGGATCCCACTGTGCTGGAAAGGCGCGAAGGCATCACGCGCGTGCGCAAGATCGTGCAGGACCTGAAGGACTTCTCGCACGTCGACGCGCGCCAGGAATGGCAGTGGACCGACCTGCACCGCGGCATCGACAGCACGCTGAACATCGTCAGCAACGAGATCAAGTACAAGGCCGACGTGCAGCGCCACTACGGCACGCTGCCCGAGGTGCAGTGCCTGGCATCGGAGCTGAACCAGGTCGTGATGAACCTGCTGGTGAACGCGGCGCACGCCATCGTCGCCGGCCGCGGGACCATCCATGTGCGTACCGGCTGCGACGACACCTTCGCCTGGTTCGAGGTGGAAGACAACGGCAGCGGCATCGCCAAGGAAAACCTCGGGCGCATCTTCGACCCCTTCTTCACCACCAAGCCGGTGGGCAAGGGCACGGGTCTGGGCCTGTCGCTGGCCTACGGCATCGTCAACAAGCACCACGGCCGCTTCGAGGTGGACAGCGAAATCGGCCGCGGCACGCGCTTCCGCGTCTGCATCCCCATCAGCCAGGCCGCGTACGTGCAGGCCGCAGAGCAGGCAGCCGTCGCTTGAACGCACCCGAGAAGATCGTTCCGGCGATCGGGTCGATGGTGGGGCCGATGGCGCCGCCGGGTCAGACCTGGACGGTGCTGTGCGTCGACGACGAGCCGCACATCCTGTCGTCGCTGAAGCGCACGCTTCGCGGCGCGGGTTACCGCGTGCTGACGGCGGCCAGCGGCGAGCTGGCGCTGGACAAGCTGACGCAGATGCTCGATGGCGACGCGGCCGAGCCGGTGGACGTGCTCGTCTCCGACATGCGCATGCCCGGCATCGACGGCGCACAACTGCTCGAGGAAGTGCACGCCCGCTGGCCGGCGCTGGTGCGCGTGCTGCTCACGGGTCACAGCAACACCGATTCCGCCGTCGCGGCCATCAACCGCGGCCGCATCCTGCGCTATCTGCGCAAGCCCTGGGACGACGCCGAACTGCTGAGCACGGTGCACGAAGGCATCGAGCGCCTGATGCTGGAACGCGAACGCGCACGCCTGGAAGCGCTGGCGCTGGCGCAGAACCAGCAGTTGAACGCGCTGAACAGCGAACTCGAGGCACGCGTCGTCGAACGCACGCACGAACTGCAGCAGGCCAACCAGCGCCTGCAGCGCAACCATCTGAAGACGATCAAGGTCTTCTCCAATCTGCTGGAGCTGCGCGGCGACCAGCTCGCCGGCCACGGCCGGCGCGTGGCCGACATGGCGCGCGACATCGCACGGGGCATGCTGCAGACCGAAGAACAGTCGCTGCAGGTCTTCACCGCGGGGCTGCTGCACGACATTGGCCTCATCGGCGCGCTTGACCACCTGCTGGCCAAGCCCGTGGCGCGTTATGCCGACGACGAGATGCAGCTCTACCGCAGCCACGCGGTCGTCGGCGAACAGTCGCTGCTGGCGCTGGACGACATGCAGCCGCTGCTGCCGATGATCCGCGGCCACCACGAACGGTTCGACGGCACCGGTTTCCCCGACAAGCTGGCCGGCAGAACGATCCCGCTGGGCGCGCGCATCCTGGCCGTGGCCGATGCCTACGACGACCTGCTGCACGGCCAGCTGGTCGACTCGCAGCTGACCCCGGCCGAAGCGCGCGCCATCCTGGCCAAGGGCCGCGGCACGCAGTTCTGCCCAGAGGTGCTGGATGCCTTCATCAGCATCACGCAGCCGCAGCCGCCGGGCGCCAAGGTGCCTTCGGTGCGCGTGCACAGCAGCGCGCTCGAGCCCGGCATGGTGCTGTCGCACGACCTCGTCTCCAACCGCGGCGTGCTGATGCTGTCGGCCGGCCACCGATTCACCGCCTCCCTGATCCACCGTGTCTGCGAATTCGAGCAGCGTGAAGGGGGCCACCTGCAGATTCACATTCAACCGAGGAACCCGGAATGAACAACCCCACCCCGATGCGCCTGCTGATTGTCGACGACGAGGCCGGCGTGCTGTCGGCGCTGCAGCGTTCGCTGCGCCAGCGCCTGGCCGGCGAAGTGGAGATCGTCACCGAGACCGACGCGATGGCCGCACTCGACCGCGTGCGCCACGAAACCTTCGACATCGTCATCTCCGACATGCGCATGCCCGAGATCGACGGCGTGGCGCTGCTGAGCCTGATCGGTGCGGTGCAGCCGCAGACGGTGCGCATGATCCTCACCGGCAGCGCCGACTTCGAGAGCGCGCAGCGCGCCATCCAGGACGCCGGCGTGTTCCGCTATCTGACCAAGCCGTGGATCGATGCCGACGTGGCCTCGCACGTGCGCGCCGCGATGTCGCAGGCGGTGGCCAACCGCAGCACGCTGACGATGATCTGACCGGAAGGCACAATCCGCGCCGGAGGTGCGCGGTATGTCGTCCGGAAGAATCCTCGTCGCTCAGGGCGGCGGCCCCACGGCGGTCATCAACCAGAGCCTCGTGGGCGTGGTGCTCGAAGCACGCCGCCACGGTGCGGTGCAGCGCGTCTACGGCGCGCGCCACGGCGTGCGTGGCATCGTCAACGAAGACTTCGTCGACCTGACGCAGGAAACCACGCACAACCTCGAGGGCGTGGCTGCCACGCCCGCCGCGGCGCTGGGCTCCACGCGCGACAAGCCCGACCTGGCCTACTGCCAGGAGATGTTCAAGGTGCTGCGGGCGCACCAGATCGAAGTGTTCTTCAACATCGGCGGCAACGACAGCAGCGACACCGTGCGCATCGTTGCCGAGGAAGCGGCCAAGGCGGGTTATGCGCTGCGCTGCGTGCACATCCCGAAGACGATCGACAACGACCTGGTGCTGAACGACCACACGCCCGGGTTCCCGAGCGCGGCACGTTTCGTGGCCCAGGCCTTTGCAGGCGCCAACCTCGACAACGCAGCGCTGCCCGGCGTCTACGTCGGTGTGGTGATGGGTCGGCACGCGGGCTTCCTCACCGCGGCCGCCGCGGCGGCGCGCAAGTACAACGACGACGGCCCGCACCTGATCTACCTGCCAGAACGCGATTTCGTCGTCGAGCGTTTTCTCGCCGATGTGAAGGCGGTGCACGACCGCCTGGGCCGCTGCGTCATCGCCGTCAGCGAAGGCATTCACGATGCGGCCGGCCAGGCCATCGTCTCGCAGCTGTCCAAGAGCGTGGAGCGCGACGCCCACGGCAACGTGCAGCTCAGCGGCACCGGCGCGCTGGCCGATCTGCTGTGCGACCAGATCAAGGACCAGCTGAAGATGAAGCGCGTGCGCGGCGACACCTTCGGTTATCTGCAGCGCAGTTTTCTCGGCTGCGTCAGCGACGTCGACCAGCGCGAGGCGCGCGAGGTCGGCGAGAAGGCGGTGCAGTTCGCGATGTGGGGCGACACGAACGGCTCGGTGGCGATCAAGCGCACCGGTTCGTACGCCACGAACTACGAGCTGCTGCCACTGCAGGCCGTGGCGGGCAAGACGCGCACGATGGAAGCCGAGCTGATTGCCGCCAGCGGCACCGACGTGACGCCGGCCTTCCTCGACTACCTGCGGCCGCTGCTGGGCAGCGACATGCCGCAGACCCATCGCTTGCGACACAACCCCGTGCCCAAGGTGCTGAAGAAGTGACGACGACCCCGACCCTCGAATTCGAACTGCTGCCGCGCGACCTGTCGGCCTACCGGCAGGGCAATACCGGCATCCCGTACGTGCACCGCTTCGACAGCGGCCGGCCCGGGCCGCACGTGCTGGTGAATGCGCTGACGCACGGCAACGAGTTCTGCGGCATGGTGGCCGCCACGCATTTGCTGGACACGGCCGTGCGACCGAAGATCGGCACGCTGACGGTGAGCTTCGCCAACGTGGCGGCCTACGAATCGTTCGATCGAAGCAAGCCCTTCGACAGCCGCCAGCTGGTGCACAACCTCAACCGCATCTGGAGTGCGGCGCAGCTGGACGGCAGCGACGACAGCCCCGAGCTGCGCCGCGCCCGCGAGCTGCGGCCGGTGGTGGCCGCGGCCGACCATGTGCTGGACCTGCACTCCACCAGCCAGGAGGTGCAGCCGTTCTGGGTCTACCCGCAGTTCGAGCGCAACGCGAAAGCGGCGCTGGCCATCGGCCGGCCCAGCGTGCACATGGTGATGCCGCAAGGCCTGGGCTCGGGCACGCCGCTGATCCAGCACGGGCTGTTCGCCGATGCCGGACACCACGGCGTGGCGCTGGTGGCCGAATGCGGCCAGCATTTCCGCCGCGCCAGCGGCGAGCTGGCCATCGAGGTGGCGCTGGACTTCATCGCCCATTTCGGCCTGATCGACCGTGCCGCACCCCAGCAGCGCGAGCAGCGCCGCTTCGAGCTGATGAAGACGTGCATGGTGCAGACGCCCGAATTCCGCTTCGTGCGCCCGGTGATCGGCTTCGAGACCTTCGACGAAGGCGAGCTGATCGCCGTGGACGGCAGCGACGAGATCCGCGCGCCCTGCGCGAACTGCACGATCCTGATGCCGACCCGCGCACCCATCGTCGGGCGCGAGGCGGTGTATCTGACGAAGCCGATTGCCTAAGCCGCGGCCGCCAGCAGGTGCTGCACCAGCGCCTGCGGCTCGGTGACCATCGCGCAGTGGCCGGTGGCGATCTCCACGACCTGCATGCCAGGCGTGGCCCGCGCGCGTTCGCGCGATGCGGCGATGGTGGGGAAGGCCGGCGCGTTGCAGTCGATGAACAGACGCGGCAACGCGGCGATGCGTTCACCGTCGAACGGCATCGGCTCGCGGTACGGGCCGAAGGGATGCGGCACCTGGCGGCGGAGCAGCCAGTCGCGATCGGCGCCTTCGATGCCGAACTCGCGCGGGTCGGGCGGCGGCAGCGCGTGGTCGTTCGCTTCAGCAGCAGCCTGGCGTGACGCGACGACCTCAGGTGTGTGCTGCTGGCCCCAGCCTTCGCCGGGCAGCGGCAGGATCGCGTCGACGTAGACCAAACTGCGCACGGCGGCGGCGTTCCGCGCCAGCAACCGGTCGGCCGCACCGGTGACCACCTGGCCGCCGTAGCTGTGGCCGACGAGCACAACGCCACTCAATTCTTCGGCCAGCACCAAGTTCACGACATCGGCGATGTGCGTCTGCAGCGTGATGCCGCGGTGGCGCAGATGCGCGCGTTCACCGTCGCCGGTGAGCGTGACGGCGTGCACCTCGTGGCCGGCCGCGCGCAGTGGTGCGAGCACGCGGCGCCAGATCCACGCGCCGCCCCAGGCGCCGTGCAACAGCACGATGGGTGCTGCATTCATCTCGTGACTCCGTGGAAGCTGGACCTGCGGCGACTCTAGCGCCGGCCGAGTGCGAAGACGCCCATCGCCAGCAGCTGGCCCGCGATGGCGGCAGCGAAGAAGGCTTCGGACCCGGCGATGACCAGCACCGCACCGAACAGCGCCGGCGCGAACGCGAAGCTCGCCTGCGAGGTGGCGACGATCAAGGCCACCACGCGCGGCTGGTCGGCGGCGTTGAACTCGGCCTGCGCCACGATCGGCGGCATCGACGTGGCATTGCCGATGTTCGAGCCGAACAGCAGCGCACCCAGGATCAGCAGCGCCGTGTCGCCCGGCTCGGCGCACAGCAGCAGCGCGGTGCCGAGCAGCTGCACCGAATAGCCGCCGCACATCGCGTCGCGCCGCAGCGTGCCGGGCTGCGTGCTCGGGCGTTGCAACGCGCGCGCCATCACGCTGCGCGCCACGATGGCGGCTGCGGTGGCGCAGCCCATCAGCAGCCCGGCAGGCTGCGCGCCCAGGCTGGGCACGAGCAGGCCGAAGAGATGCGCGAGCACGCCGATCTGCGAGAACAGGCCGATCGCCATGCCCGCGGCCAGCGTGGCGAAGCGGCGGTCGCGCCAGGGGCGGCGTGCGGGCAGCGGCTCGGCGACCGCGGCGGGCCGTGGCGCTGCGTCAAGGTCGTCGCCGTCGGGCGCCTGCTGCAAGTGCTGCGGCGTCTGCACCAGCACCCAGCGCGCCAGCGCGGCGATGCAGGCCACCATCGTCGCGCCGACGAGCAAGGCGGCGCGCGGAAAACCCAGGTGGGCGATCAACGCCACCCACAAAGGCGAGAACACGACGCCGCCGATGCTGGCGCCGTTGTAGGCGCGGGCCAGTGCCGAGGGCCGCAACCGCACGAACCACGGCGAGACGATCGCGTTCACCGCCGCGGCACCTGTCGGCGCCCAGCCCATGCCGCTGAACAGCGCGGCGGCGGCCAGGTGCCAGGGCTGGCTCGCCGTCGCCCAAGCCAGAAGGCCGAGCGCCGCGAACACGGATCCCATCCATGTGGAACTCGCCAGACCGAATCTCACATGCAGACGCGGCAGCTGCGTCACCACGACCGCCCCCGTCAGAAAGTGCAGCGTGACCGCCAGCGACACCCACCCCACCGGCCAACCGGTGCGTTCCACGACGGCATGCAGAAATACCGGAGGGCCGTAGAAGCCCACGCCCCAGCCGAACACCGCGACGACGAACGCAGCGCGAACAGCCCATGCGCCAAAAAAAGGCGGCTGGGCGGTGGGCTTCAGAGCGGGCATCAGCCCATTCTGCGGGGACCGTGTTCAGCAAGGCTTCGGCCTGTGCCGAAGCGGTGTCGCGCTTGCTGCTTCTGCGTTACTGCTTCTGCGGCGAGCCCGGCATCACGATGGCGCCGCTGGCGCGGTAGCGCTTGAAGTCGGCAATGGGCATCGCCGCAGCGCCGTGTGTCTCGCCATCCACCCAGCTGAGCGTGGCGTCGATCTCGGTGGTCTCTACCTCCACCGGCCCCTTGCGGATGATCTGCTTCGGGCCATCGCCCTGGCGGTATTCGACTTCGCCGACGATGCGTGCGGTCTGATGGGTCATGGCCGTTCCTCGGTTGTGGGGCGAGACGCTTCATCGTCGCCGCGCCGCGCAGCGAACGCACCAAGACACCGGCGCCTTGCGCTGTAGCTCAGTTCCTACAGCGGCCCTTCACCGGCGGAGCGGAGGCGATGGCCCATCGTCGCGGCCCGCGATGGCTCTTGTGGTTCATGACGCCGGCGGCCCGCAAAAACACACTCCCGGCACCGAATCAGGAGACCTTTCATGAATCCCTCGACGATGACCCGATGGCGCCGGACGGCGCTGGTGGCCGCCTCTGCAGCGGCCTTCTGGCTGGCCGGCTGCGGCAGCGATGGCGGTGGCGGTGGCGACGCTGGTGGCGGCCCCGCGCCCCAGACCGGTCCGCAGCAGGCCGCGCAGGTGCCCTTTGCGGCGCTGGGCAGTTCGGCCCGTACCGTGAGCCTGGCGTGGACGCCAGCCGCCGATGCCACCACCTACGCCGTCGAACGCCGGCGCGGCAGCGAGGCCTATGCCCGCGTCGCGTTGGTCGATGCCAAGGTGGGCGGCTACTACGACGATGGCCTCGACGCCAATACCACCTACAGCTACCGCTTGGTGCCCACTGGCGCGGGCGAGCCGGTGGCAGAGAAGACCGCCACCACCAGCGGCGAACAAGGCGTGGTCACGGCGCGTGGTGCGGCGCTGGGCGAGATGGCCGGCAAGACGCTGGGCACCGCCGGCGGCACGTTGAATTCGCCCGACGGCCAGATCGCCGTCGAGGTGCCGGCCGGTGCGTACGCCAGCGACACCGCCACCGAAGCGACACCGGTGGCCAACACCGCGCCCGATGGCCGCGGCCCCGGCCTGAAGCTGCGCCTGCGCGCGGCACCGTCGAAGCCGCTGACGTTGAAGCTGAAGTACGACGTCGCGCAGGACGCCGAAGCCGACGCGATGCGCATCGCGGTGCAGAAGCCCGACGGCGCCTGGACGTCGCTGCCGCTGCTGTCGCGCGACAAGACCACGCGCACGCTGGTGGCTCAGCTGCCGGCCGAATTCGTCGCCAGCTCGCGCAGCGCCGCGCTGTCCGCGGGCAAGCAGCCGCTGGCCGATGGCGACGTGTCCATCGAGTTCCACATCGTCAAGTACCTGGCCTTCTACCTGGCCCCGAAGCAAGCGCTGGTGAAGGTGAAGACGACGCTGGACCTGGTGCCCTACGCCCGCGTGCGTGGCTGGCAGACCGAGATCGGCACCTGCGAGCGCTACGACGACGGCCTGGAGGTCTGCGTGATGCAGCCGATGATGGAAACGCGCGAGGTTCCGTTCCTCAACACCAAGGCCGGCTACACGCGGGAGTGGCTGGTCTTCGCCGATGTCGGCGGCAACGCCACCTATGGCACGGTGACGCCGCGGGCCACGGTGGGCGCCACCTACCGCGCACCCGATGTCGTGCCCGACCCGTCGACCGTGACCGTGACCTTTGCCAGCACCCACGTCGCCAGCGGCCGCCAGATGACGCTGAGCGCGCTGGTCGCGATCTGGGACGACACCTGGACCGGCGTGATGAAGGCCATCGACGGCCCGTCGGACACCGGCACCTCCATCGTCTCGACGGCGCGGGTGCGCTGGAAGCTCGACAGCGCGGCCAGCACCGCGGGCAAGAGCATCTACCGCGCCGAAGGCGAAGTGGAAGCGCTGGTGACCGACGACGACTGCACCGTGGTCACGTCGCCTTCCACGCAGCCGGTGTCCACCGACACGCGCCTGGTGGAACTGGAAGTGATCGAGACGACGACGCCGATGACCTACCGCGCCAGGCTGATCACGTTCTGGCCCGGCACGATCTCGGCCAGTTGCCCGCGCGCGTCGGCCACCGTGACCTCACGCGTGCTGGGTTGGGGCTGGGACGTCAGCGGCGTCGTCAGCGCCGACGGCCGCACGATCGAAGGCGCGGTGGTCAACGAAGAAGGCCACCAGCTGAGCTGGAGCTTCACCCGCTGAGCACACGCGGCTCGTTGGCCGCCGCGCCGCCGCTGCCCTGGCGCTTGCGCCAGGCGGCCGGCGGCGCGCCGTATTCGCGCCTGAAGGCGCGGCTGAAGGCGGTGTCGGTCTGGTAGCCCACGTCTTCGGCGATGCGCGACAGCGGCGCGTTGCTGCGGCACAGCAGGTTGGCGGCCAGGAGCATCCGCCACTGCGTGAGGTACTGCATCGGGCTGCTGCCCACCAGTTGCATGAAGCGTTCGGCCAGCACCGAACGCGAGGTGTTCGATTCGCGCGCCAGCTCTTCCAGCGTCCACGCATGCGCCGGGCGCGAGTGCAGCGCGTTCAGCGCGGCGCCGACGATGCGGTCGCCCACGCCGGCCAGCCAGCCGGTGCGGCCCTGCGCGGCCTGGCCCTGTTCGTTCATGTACAGGCGCAGCACCTCGATGAACAGCACCTCCGACAGTTTCGCCAGCACGCCAGCGCCGCCGGGCCGCGGCGAACGGGCTTCGGCCAGCGCGTAGCGCACCGAGGCTTCGAGCCAGGCGCCGGCGTTCGAGCCACGCACGTTGACGCGCACGATGGGCGGCAGCCCGGCCAGCAGCATGCGCGCGAGCTTGGCCTCGCAGGCCAGGTAGCCGCACACCAGCCTGGTGGGCGCGCCGCCGCCGCCGTACATCAGCTGGCGCGGGCGGCGGCTGAGCACGTCGGCCAGGCACCGGCCCGGCGCAGGCTCCAGGCCCGGCTCCGAGCCCATGCGGTGCGCGTGCCCCTGCGGGAACAGGATGGCGTCGCCGGCCACCAGCGTCAGCGGCGGCTGGCCGTCCATCTCGACGACACATTCGCCTTCGGTGACGAGGTGGAAGATCACCACCTTCTCGGCACCCGGCTCCAGCACCGGCGCGGCGGTGTCGGCATGCGGCGATTCGTAGCACCAGGGCGCGGTGAAGCGGCCGTGGATGAAGATGGCGCCGACCAGGCGCACGACCCTGAGCGTTTCAGACAGTGCGTCCATGCGGGCCTCAGGCTTCGACCGCCTGCGCCACGTCCACCTGCACCTCGAGCGGTGTGACGCGCGGCAGGACGTTGGTGACGGGCGAGCGTGCCATCGACAGATCCACCAGCGCACGCAGCCGCGCTTCGCTGACGCCGGGCGCGGCGATGCGTACGTGCAGCTGGTAATCGTGGGCGGCCGGGCACACGGCGCTGCCGTCGGTGTCGGCCACGCCCAGCAAGGCCCGCGTGTCGCTGCGGCTGGTGACCTTCACTTCCAGCAGCGAGAGTTCGATGCCCTCGCTGGCGGCCACCATGGCCATCGTCGTGGCCGCGCATGACGCCATGCCGGCGCGGAACAGCCAGCCCGGCGTGATGTGCGCGCCGCCGCCGCCGAGCTCGGTGGGCAGGTCGCTCAGCACCTGCGTGCCGTTGGCATGGCGGGCGATGGCCTGGGTGCCGCCCTGCCAGGTGGAGATGGCGGCCGAGTCGTCGTGCAGGCCCATGTCGGGCCGGCGCGTCAGCACGTCTCGGGCGCGCTGCAGGGCTTGTGCCACCTCACTGCTGCTGCTCATGGAACGTCTCCCTGTTCGATGCGCGATTGTCGGGCGCTGTCGGGCTGGAACCAAGCTCAGGCTTGGGGGTGAGGCCTGCGGCTGGACGGTGGAGCAGGTCGGCAGGACGCCCGGGCAGGCCGCGGCGACGCCGCGGATGCTGGGGCAGATCGCGCCGACGCGCGGGCAGGACGGCGCAGGGATGCGGCGACGAAAGTGCAAGGCCTCACGACAACCCGATTCAAGGAGCGACCCCATGAGCACCACCACCGCCACGCCCGCCGCCGCCCCCGACCTGGCCGCCGTCAAGACCCGCCAGCAGGCCGCCTGGGCCAGCGGCGACTACGCCGTCGTCGGCACCACGCTGCAGATCGTCGGCGAACAGCTCGCCGAAGCCTGCGACCTGCGCTGGGACCAGGACGTGCTGGACGTGGCCGCGGGCAATGGCAACGCCACGCTGGCCGCCGCACGCCGCGGCTGCCGTGTCGTCAGCACCGACTACGTCGCCGGGCTGCTGGACCGGGGCGCCGAACGCGCCAGGGCCGAGCGCCTGGACGTGCAGTTCCAGGTGGCCGATGTCGAAGCGCTGCCCTTCGGCGACGCCAGCTTCGACGCCGTGCTGTCCACCTTCGGCGTGATGTTCGCGCCCGACCACGCAAAGTCGGCCGCGGAGATGCTGCGCGTGTGCCGGACCGGCGGACGCATCGGCATGGCCAACTGGACGCCCGACAGCATGGTGGGCCAGATGTTCAAGATCCTCGGCCGCCACATCGCGCCGCCGGCCGGCGTGCAGCCGCCGTCGCTGTGGGGCACCGAGTCGCATCTGCACAAGCTGTTCGGCGACAGCGCGTCGAACATCCAGGTCACCGAGCGCGTCTTCAACTTCCGCTACCGCTCGGCCGCGCACTTCGTCGACGTGTTCCGCCAGTGGTACGGCCCCGTGCACAAGGCCTTTGCCGCACTGCCGGCCGACAAGGCGCAACAGCTCGAGCGCGACCTGTGCGGCATGCTGGACGGGCTCAACCGCGGGGGCGCGGGCTCGCTGCTGGTGCCCAGCGAATACGCCGAAGTGGTGGTCACGCGCCGCTGATCTTGAAAGCGACCCAGAGCGTGACGACGATGGACGCCCGAGTGCAGCGCCGTGTGCAGCGCTACGGCTGGGACCTGGCTTCGGCCCGCTACGACGCGCTGTGGCGCGAGCAGCTGGGCGCGGCGCAGAACCAGCTGCTGGCCTGCGCCGGCCTGCGCGAAGGCGAGCGGGTCATCGACGTCGCCAGCGGCACCGGGGCCGTCGCACTGGCCGCGGCGCGTGGCGTGGGCGCGCGAGGGCGGGTGGTCGGCGTCGACATCTCAGAACGCATGGTGGAGGCCGCCCGCCGCGGCGCCGAGGCGCACCTGCTGCCGCACGCCACCTTCGTGCGCATGGATGCCGAGCGGCTCGACCTGCCGGGCAACGCCTTCGACGTGGCGCTGTGCTCGCTGGGCCTGATGTATCTGCCCGACCCGCTGCGGGCGCTGCGCGAGATGCGGCGCGTGCTGCGGCCGGGTGGTCGCGCCGTCGTCGCGGTATGGGGCGAGCGTGCGCGCTGCGCGTGGTCGGCGGTGTTTCCCATCGTCGACGCCGAAGTCACCACCGAGGTCTGCCCGCTGTTCTTCCACCTCGGCGAGCACCAGGCCCTGGCGCGCCTGTGCTCGCAGGCCGGCCTGCGACCTCTGGAGCAGCACCGCATCAGCGCGACGCTGCACTACCCCAGCGACGACGAAGCCAGCGAGGCCGCGCTCACGGCCGGGCCGGTGGCGATGGCATGGTCGCGCTTCGACGCCGCGACGCGGGCGCGCGTGCGGCAGCGCTATCTGGAAGCGATCGCCGGCTGGCGGCATGATCGCGGGTATCGGCTGCCGGGCGAGTTCGTCGTGCTGGCCGCCCAACGCATGAACCACGAGGAGATGACCGAATGATGGGACCGACCCTTCGCACGACGCTGCTGTCCGGCGTGGCGGTTCTGCTGGGCGCCTGCGCCAGCAGCCCGCAGGCGCCCAAGGTGCCCGACGTGCTGGTGCCGGCGGGTGGCAAGATGCTGGAAGTGATCGCGGCGCGCGGCGTGCAGATCTACCAGTGCCGTGCCAAGACCGGCGGCGGCGCCGAGTGGGTGTTCACCGCGCCGGATGCCGACCTCAACGATTCCAAAGGCCAGCCCGCCGGCCGCCACTACGCCGGCCCGCACTGGGAAGCGCGCGACGGCAGCCGTTTCCAGGGCACGGTGAAGAGCCGCGCCGAGGCGTCCACGCCCACGGCCATTCCCTGGCTGTTGCTGACCGCGCGCTCGGTGGGGCCGGACGGCCGCTGGAGCAAGGTGACCAGCGTGCAGCGCATCAACACCGTGGGCGGCGTCGCGCCCACCAGCGGCTGCGATGCCGGCAAGGTCGGCAGCGACCAGCGCGTGCCGTACACCGCCGACTACGTGCTGTTCACGAGCTGACGCGTGTCCTGCGGTGGATGATGCCGCGGCGGAACCGGGAGCCCGCATCCTGATCTGAAGCTCATGTTGCGACGTCTGCTTCTGTTGCCCGCGGCACTGCTGACGGCTTGTGCCACCGGCTACGCGCCCGATGGCTTGCGCGCTGGTGATTCGGTGGATGCGGCGGTGCAGAAGATGGGGGCCCCCACCGGCGATCACGCCCGCCCCGAAGGCGGGCGCCGGCTCGAATACGCGCGTGGCCCGCTGGGCCGCCACACCTACATGCTCGACTTCGACGCGCAAGGCCGCTTCATCGGCAGCGAGCAGGTGCTGGACGAAGCGCACTTCAATGCCATCCCCGCCGGCATCAGCGAGAAGGAACTGCGCTACCGCCTGGGCCGCCCCGGCCGCATCTGGGGTGTGCACTATCACAACCAGACGGTGTACTCGTACCGCTACGAGAACTACATGTGCCAGGTGTTCCAGGTGGGGATCACGCCGCAGGGCGTGGTGGAAGACACGAGCTACGGGCCCGACCCGGCCTGTGAGCGGCGCGAGCGCGGCTCGATGCTCTTCTAGGCCGTCGTCCTAGCGTCTGCGCGGCGCCGCGGTCGAGCCGCGGTGCACGATCTCCACCGGAAAACTCTGCTGCGTCGGCACCGGCAAGCCTTCCAGCCGTGCGATCAGCAGGTCGGCGGCGGCGCTGCCGATCTCGGTGATCGGCGTGGCGATGCTGGTCAGGCCGGGCGTCTGCGTCGCGCCGAGGTCGGTGTTGTCGACGCCGCTGATCGACAGGTCATGCGGGATGCGCACGCCGGCAGCGCGGCAGGCCAGCATGCCGCCGACGGCGAACACGTCGTTCGTCGCCACCACGGCGGTGGGCCGATGCGGCTGGGCCAGCAGGCGCTGCATCGCCTCTTCGGCCGTCTTCAGCGAGATGGCGGCGTACTGCGCATGGCCCGGCGCGATGCTCAGGCCCGATTCGGCCAGCGCCGCGCGCACGCCTTCGCCGCGGGCGCGGGCGCGGTCGTTGCCTTCCACCGGCGCGCTCAGCAGGCCGATGCGGCGGTGGCCGAGCGCGATCAGATGGCGGGTGATGGCGTAGGTGGCGGCGTAGTTGTCGAAGCCGATGCTGGGGTGGCGGCCCAGCAGGTCGACGCCCCAGGTCAGCACGTAGGGCCGGCCGTAGTCCTCGAGCAACGAGAACAGCGGCTGCTTGTGCTCCAGGCCGACGAAGACGAAGGCGTCCACGCCGTGCTGCACCAGCTGGTGGGCGATGCGCAGCTCGGCATCGAGGTCGTAGTGGTGTTCGGCCAGCACCATCGAGTAGCCGCGTTCGTCCAGCCGCCGCTGCACGGCGCTGGTGGTGCGGGCGTACAGCGCGTAGTCGAACGAGGGCACGATGGCGCCGATCATCTTGCTGCGCTGGCTGCGCAGCGCGCGCGCCGCGCCGTGCGGCACGTAGCGCAGCTTGGCGGCGGCCGCCAGCACCCGCTCGCGTGTGCCCGAATCCACCTGCGCCGAGCCGGTGAGCACGCGCGACACCGTGGCGGTGGACACGCCGGCCAGCGCCGCCACGTCCTTGGCGCCGCTGCGGCCGGGGCTGGGAAGAAGTGCCATCACAGATCGGGGCGGGCCATGCAAACGATTTCAGATATGCACATGCAGTGTGTCATGGGTCGGTGCCGGCTACGATGCGATTTTCGGGAAATCACCTATGACAACCTCATCGATGCAGACCGTGGTCGATGCTAGATTGATTCCCTGCAATCGATTACATCACTGGAGCAAACGGCCATGAATCGAGACCTCGACGCGGACCTTTCCATCGACACCGGCCGCCGCCGCGTGCTGCAGCAGGCCGCGGCCACCGGCGCGCTGGCCGCGCTCGGGCCGGTGGCGCCGGCCGCGCTGGCGCAGGCCGACGAGCTGGCGCCGTACAAGAGCGCCAAGCTCAACTGGCGCCAGGTGGAAGGCGAGCAGATCTCGATCGCCGTCATTCCGGCCAGCTACTTCGAGAACCTGCTGACCTTGTTGCCGCAGTTCGAGGCGCTCACCGGCATCAAGGTGCGCGCCGAGAAGGTGCCGCCGGGCCAGATCCGCCAGAAGGCGATGCTCGACCTGTCGTCGAAAACGGCCACGTTCGCCACGCACGCGGCCGACCCGATGTACTACCCGCTGTACGTGGCCAACAAGTGGGTCGAGCCGCTGGACAAGTACCTGAACGACGCCACGCTCACCGACAAGGCCTGGTTCAACTACGACGACATCCTGAAGGCCTGGCGCGACGCCGACAGCATCGACGGCAAGCCGTACGGCATTCCATTCGATGGCGAGGTGACGGTGCAGGTCTACCGCAAGGACCTCTACGCCGCCAAGGGGCTCAAGCCCGCCGACACCTACGACGAGCTGCTTTCCAACGCCAAGGCGCTGAACGACCCGGCCAACCGCAGCTACGGCCTGGCGCTGCGCGGTTTTGCCGGCGCGGGGCAGAACATGTACGTCTACCCGTCGCTGTTCCGCGGCTTCGGCGGCAACTGGTTCAACGGCAAGGACCTCGTCGTCAATTCGCCCGAGGCGGTGAAGGCGCTGGACTGGTACGTCAGCACGCTGACCCAGTACGCGCCGCCGGCCGTGCGCAACTGGAACTGGCCCGACATCGCCGACGCGTTCTCGCAGGGCACGGTGGCCTGCTACATCGACGCGCACTCGTCGGCTGCGGTCATCACCAACCCGGAAAAGAGCAAGGTCGTCGGCAAGATCGCCTATGCGCGCTGGCCGAAGGGGCCGAACGGCAAGCGTGTGACGTCGATCTGGAACTGGGGCTTCCCGATCAACGCGGCGCTGACTGAGAAGCAGAAGAAGGCAACGTGGCTGTTCATCAGCTGGGCTGCATCGGCCGAGACGCAGGCGCGCACCTCGTGGAAGTTCGCCGGGCCGGCCAAACGTTCGGGGCTGAACCGCACGTCGCTGTGGAAGTCGGCCGAGTTCGCCGCGGCGATGAAGGATGCCGGCGACAACTTCATCCCTGCCGCGCTGCAGAGCCTGGAGCAGGACACCGACGTCGAATGGCGCCCGCGCGTGCCGCAGTGGCCAGCCATCGGCGAGGCGATGGCCACCAGCATCCAGGCGGCGCTGGTGGGGCAGAAGAAGTCCAAGGAAGCGTTGGACGAGGCGCAGGCGCGCATCAGCCAGATCCTCAAGTCCTGAGGACGCATGGCGGCAGCGGTACCCAGCATCGAGCAGCGCGAACGCCGTTTCGCGCTGCTGCTGCTGGGGCCGGCCCTGCTGCTGCTGTTGCTGACGACGACGGCGCCGCTGGTCTACCTGCTGTGGACCAGCCTGCAGAAGCTGGACATGAGCATGCCCTGGTTGCAGGGTTTCGCCGGCGCCGGCAACTTCGCGAAGATGGGCGGCGATCCGCGCTTCTGGAATTCGCTGCTGCTGACCGGCATCTACACCGGCAGCACCGTCGTGCTGCAAGTCATCGTCGGCCTGTCGCTGGCGCTGCTGGTGCTGCAGATTCCGAAGGGGCAGGGCGTCTTGCGCGTCGCCGCCATCCTGCCCATCGTGCTGGCGCCGGTCGTCGTGGGCCTGTTCTGGCGCACGCTGGTGCTGGCGCCGGACTTCGGCCTCGTCGACCTCGTCACGCGCGCGCTGGGCCTGGGCAGCCACAACTGGCTGGGCGATCCGCAGCTGGCGCTGATCTCGGTGATCGCGATCCACACCTGGCAGTGGACGCCGTTCGCCTTCCTCGTGCTGCTGGCCACGCTGGCGACCCTGCCGCCCGATGTGTACGAAGCCGCGCGCCTCGACCGCGCCGGCGCGTGGCAGCGCTTCGTGCACATCACGCTGCCGCTGATCCGCCCCGCCATCGTGATGGTGGTCATCCTGCGCGTGATGACGGCGCTGTCGGCCTTCGCCGCCATCTTCGCGGCCACCGGCGGCGGGCCGGGCTCGGCCACGGAGATCCTGAACCTGTACGCGTACCGCACTTCGTTCACCGAGCTGAACCTGGGCTACGGCGCGGCGCTGGCGACGGTGCTGCTGGCGATCACGCTGGCGGTGTCGTGGTTGCTGTTCCGGCGGAGGAAGGCCGCATGAACCGGAAGTTGCCGCGACAGGTCGTGCTGTACGCCATCGCGGGCCTGCTGCTGTCGGTGTGGGCCTTCCCGGTGCTGTGGGCGCTGCTCACCTCGTTCAAGAGCGAACGCGACGTGCTGGCCTACCCGCCCGTGGTCCTCTTCGAGCCGACCTTGGCGCATTACAAGGAAGTGCTGTTCGGTGCGTCGTCGATCGTGCCGAACCTCGTGTCGAGCCTCATCGTCACGATCACGACGACGGTGCTGACGCTGCTGTTCGCCATCCCCGCCGCCTACGCGCTGGCGCGGCTGCGCTACCCGGCCAAGCGCGCGAGCGGCTTCTACGTGCTGGCGACGCAGATGCTGCCGCCGGTGGGGCTGATCATTCCGTACTACCTGGCGCTGCAGAAGATCGGCGCGCTCGACACCTACAGCGGCATGGTGGTGATCTACCTCACCTTCTCGTTGCCGTTCGCGATCTGGCTGCTAGTGTCGTACTTCGAGGACGTGCCTTTCGAGATGGAAGAAGCCGCGCTGCTCGACCGCGCCGGCCGCTGGGGCGCGCTGTGGCATGTGGTGCTGCCGCAGGTGCGCGGCGGCATCGCGGTGACCACCGTGTTCGTCTTCCTCAACGCGTGGAACGAGTTCCTGTTCGCCGTGGTGCTGGGCGGCAACAAGGTTCGGCCGGTGACGGTGGCGATGTTCAACTTCATCTCGGTGGAACAGACGCAGTGGGCCAAGCTCGCCGCGGGGGCGATGGTGGCGATGGCGCCGGTGATCCTGATCGGCCTGCTCGCGCAGCGCCATATCGTGAAAGGCCTGACGGTGGGTGCAGTGAAGGGCGGGGGACGACGATGAGCGCGTCTTCCAAGGGCAACGTCGCGCTGCGCGGCGTGGTCAAGCGCCACGGCACGACGACTGTGCTGCACGGCGTGGACCTCGACATCGCCGCCGGCGAGTTCTTCGTGCTGCTGGGGCCTTCGGGCTCGGGCAAGACGACGACGCTGCGCGTGCTGGCCGGTCTCGAATCGGTGAGCGCCGGCACGGTACACATGGACGGCGCCGAGGTCACGCACGCCGAGCCCGGCGACCGCGACGTGGCCATGGTGTTCCAGAGTTATGCGTTGTACCCCCACATGACGGTGGCGCAGAACATCGGCTTTCCGCTGAAGATGGTGAAGACGGCGCCCGCGCAGATCGACGCCGCGGTGCTGGATGCGGCACGCAAGGTGGGCATCGAACACCTGCTGGCGCGCAAGCCGGGGCAGCTGTCGGGCGGGCAGCAGCAGCGTGTGGCGCTGGCGCGCGCGATCGTGCGACAGCCACGGCTGTTCCTGCTGGACGAGCCGCTGTCCAACCTCGATGCGAAGCTGCGGCTGGAGACGCGGCTGGAGCTGAAGAAGCTGCAGCGCGCTTTAGGCGTGACCACCGTCTACGTCACGCACGACCAGGAAGAGGCGATGACGCTGGCCGACCGCGTGGCCGTGTTCATGGACGGCCGCATCGTGCAGGTGGGCGTGCCGCGCGAGATCTTCCGCAAGCCGAACACGGCCTCGGTGGCGGGCTTCATCGGCACGCCGCCGATGAACCTGCTTCAGGCGACGTGGCGCGACGTGGACGTGGCCGTCGAAGGGGGCGGCAGCGTTGCGGTGGGCGCGCCGTCGCCGGCGGCGCAAGCGCGCGCCGTGACCTTGGGCGTGCGGCCCGGCGACCTGCGGCTGGCTGCGCAGGGGCTGTCTGCACGCGTCGAGCTGATCGAGGAGCTGGGCGACAGCCGCATCGTCAACCTGACGATCGGCAGCCAGGCGTTGAAGCTGAAGACCGAAGCCGCCATCGACGCGCACGAGGGGGATGCCGTGTTCCTGTCCTTCGCGCCCGAGGCCGCGCACCTGTTCGACCGCACGAGCGGCGAACGACTGAACTGAAGGAACCAAGATGAAGAAGAGACCCAACATCGTCCTGATCCTCAACGACGACATGGGCTATTCCGACCTCGGCTGCTACGGCGGCGAGGTGCAGACACCGACGCTCGACCAGCTGGCAGCCAATGGCCTGCGCTTCAGCCAGTTCTACAACACGGCACGCTGCAGCCCCTCGCGCGCGTCGCTGCTGACGGGCCTGCACCCGCACCAGACCGGCATCGGCATCCTCACCTACGACTCGGGGCCCGAGGGTTATGCCGGCAACCTGAACCAGCAGTGCGTGACGATCGCCGAGGTGCTGAAGACCGGCGGCTACCGCACCTACATGAGCGGCAAGTGGCACGTCTCCAGCAACCTGAAGACGCCCACCGATTCATGGCCGATGCAGCGCGGCTTCGACCGCTTCTACGGCACCATCATCGGCGCCGGCAGCTTCTACGACCCCAACACGCTGACGCGCGGCAACGAGAACGTCGAGCACGAGGCGCATGCCGACGGCTTCTTCTACACCGACGCGATCAGCGACCAGGCCGCCGCGTACATCCGCGAGCACCATGCGCAGAGCCCCGAGCAGCCGTTCTTCGAGTACGTGGCCTACACGGCACCGCACTGGCCGCTGCACGCGCACGACGAGGACATCGCGAAGTACAAGGGCCGCTTCGATGCAGGCTGGGATGCGTTGCGCGAAGAGCGCCTCGACCGCTTGGTGGAGAGCGGCATGCTGTCCGCGCACTGGAAGCTGACCGACCGCGACCCGACGCAGCCGCCGTGGACCGAGGCCCAGAAGGACGAGCAGCTGCGCGCCTGGACGCTGCGCTGCATGGAGGTGTATGCGGCGCAGATCGACCGCATGGACCAGGGCATCGCGCGCATCGTGAAAGCGCTGGAAGAGACGGGGCGGCTGGACGACACGCTGATCATCTTCCTGGCCGACAACGGCGCCTGTGCCGAAGACATTCCCGAGGGCGTCAGCATCGAGGAGCTGGTCGACAAGCTGATGATCGCGCGCGCGACGACGCGCAGCGGCGAGGCGGTGCACATCGGCAACAACACGGCCATCATGCCGGGGCCGGAAAACACGTACCAGAGCTACGGCACGGCCTGGGCCAACCTGTCGAACACGCCGTTCCGGCTGTACAAGCACTGGATCCACGAAGGCGGCATCAGCACGCCGCTGATCTTCCATTGGCCGGCCGGCATCACGCAGCGCGGCGAGATCCGCCACACGCCCGGCTACCTGCCGGACGTGATGGCCACAGTGGTGGACATCACCGGCATCGACTACCCGCAGCAGTACGCGGGCCGCAGCGTGCTGCCGCTGGAGGGGCATTCGCTGCAGGGCGCGTTCGACGCCGACGCCGGCGACCGGCCGCCGATGTTCTGGGAACACGAGGGCAACTCGGCCGTGCGCATCGGCCATTGGAAGCTGGTGCGGCGCCATCCGCGCGACTGGGAGCTGTACGACCTCACGGCCGACCGCACCGAGCTGAACGACCTCGCCTCGTCGCAGCCCGAACGTGTGCGCGCGATGGCGGCGCAGTACGACGCCTGGGCGAAACGCTGCGGCGTGCTCGATCGCGAGAAGGTGGTCGCACTGATGCGCAGCCAGGGCGTGACCAAGGCGTTCTGGGAAGACGAGTGAGCGGCTGCTGCGCGCCGCCGGGGTCGGGCGCTGCGCCTGCAGCTCCGTCGATGGCGCGTGCGGATGAACGCGCCGAACTCGGCGCGTTGATCGCGTTGCCCGGCGGGTGCTTCCGCATGGGCAGCGATGCTGCCGAGGGTTACGTCGAAGACGGCGAAGGCCCGGCGCGCACGGTGCAGGTGAGCCCGTTCGCCATCGCTGCCACGACAGTCACCAACGCCGAGTTCGGCGCCTTCGTGCGCGACACGCAGTACATCACCGAGGCCGAACAGGCCGGCAGCTCGTTCGTCTTCTGGCTGCAGGTGGACGAAGCGGAACGCCGCGCCGTGCGACAGGTGCCGCGCGGCCTGCCGTGGTGGTTGCCGATCGAGTTCGCGTGCTGGCAGCGTCCCGAAGGCGCAGGCACGTCGGTCGAAGGGCGCTTGCAACACCCGGTGGTGCATGTGTCGTGGCATGACGCGATGGCGTACTGCGCCTGGGCTGGCCGACGTCTTCCGACCGAAGCCGAATGGGAATACGCCGCGCGCGGCGGGATCGAGGGCGCCCGGTTCGCGTGGGGCGACAGCGACGATCTCGAGCGTCACGCCAACGTCTGGCGCGGCCAGTTCCCCTCGCTTCCCGCAGACGCCTGGCATCCCGCACCGGTGGCCGTCGATGCACTGCCGCCCAACGCCTTCGGCCTGCACCACGCCACGGGCAACGTCTGGCAGTGGTGTGCCGACTGGTTCAGCCCGGGCTACCACCGCGACACCGCCTTGAACGACCCACTGCAAGACCGCATCACCGGCCGCCGGGCGATGCGCGGCGGCTCCTTCCTGTGCCACGCGTCGTACTGTCACCGCTACCGCGTGGCCGCGCGCAGCTCGAACGCGCCGGGGGCCACGGCGAGCAACATCGGATTTCGCGTGGCACGCTGAGCACCGCGCCCGCTGAACCAGGAGACGCTGCATGGACCGATTCACCGGCGGCTGCCTGTGCGGCAAGGTCCGCCTTGTTGCCACGGGGCGCCCTTACCGTGTGGGGCTGTGCCATTGCCTCGACTGCCGCAAGCACCACGGCGCGCTGTTCCATGCCTCCGCGATCTTCCCCGCCAGCGCGGTGGTGATCGAAGGCGACACACGCGACTACGCCGGTCGTTTCTTCTGCCCTGAGTGCGGCTCGTCCGTCTTCGCCCGCAGCGCCGACGAGATCGAAGTGAACATCGGGTCGCTGGATGCACCGGATCAACTGCGGCCCACCTACGAGCTCTGGACGGTACGCCGCGAATCGTGGCTGCCACCGTTCCCGCTGACCAGCCGCTACGAGCGCGACCGCGACAGCACCGGCCGCAGCGAAGACTAGGCCTGCAGCCGCCGGTAGAAGAAGGTGGTGGCGCAGGGGCCGCCGTGCGGCAGCAGCGCGTAGTCGGGCACCGTGCCGCATTCAACCCACCCCTGGCGCGCATACAGGCGTGCCGCTTCGTCGCTGGCGGTGTCGAGCACCAGCACGGTCTTGCCGCACTCGAGCGCCACCCGGTCGGCCGCCTCCAGCAGCGCCGCGCCCAGTCCATGCCGGCGCGCACTGCGGTGCACCAGCATCTTCGACAGATCGGCACGGTGCGGCTGGTTCTCGGGCAGATCCATCACCAGCTGCACGGTGCCGACGACGCGGCCCTCGAGTTCGGCCACCAGCAGTGCGCGCTGGCCTTGCACCACGCCATCGGCCACGCGCTGCCAGAACGCCAGCGCCTTGTCGCGCGGCAGCGGGTGCATGAAGCTGACCGAGGCGCCGCCTTCGACGCAGTCGATCAGCACATCGGCCAGTTGCTCCAGCTGCTGCGGCGAAACGGTGGCGAGGCGGCGCACGGTGGGGGTGGTCGTCACGTCAGGGCTCCGGGTTGCGAGACGAGCACGACGGCATAACGCGCCGGCTTGCGGGTGGGGTTGTGGAACGCCGTGGGGCGGTCGAGCTGATGCGCCAGGCAGTCGCCGACCTTGAGCTGGTGCGTGTGTTCGCCCACCGTCACGTCGACGGCGCCTTCGAGCACCCACACCTGCTGGAACACCCGCACGCCGCGCGCGCCGGTTTCGTAGGCCACATGTGCGCCGGGCGGGAAATCGACCTCGACGATCTGGATCGGTGACTCGGTGCCCGGCGGCGAAACATTGCGCCGCACGTAACCCGAAGCCGGGTCACGCCAGGTCGGCTGTTCGGCGCGGCGTGCGACCGGGCCCGCCGTCGCGCGCTGCGCCGCGGGTGCATCGAACAGCGAGGCCAGCGGCACGCCCAATCCGGTGGCCAGGCGCTCCAGCAGCACGGCGGTGGGGCTGCTTTCGCCGCGCTCGATCAGCGAGATCATCGAGCGGCTCACGCCCGTGCGTGCGGCCAGTGCCTCCAGCGACAGCGCCTGCGCCGCCCGCAACTCGTGCACGCGGTGGGCGATGCGGGCATGCACGTCGGTGTCATCCTTCATAATGGATTGAATGTCCAATTTACTGGACGCGATGTCAACATCGAGGGATACGGTCACGGCAAACCGCCGTCACCCCTGTAGGTGAAAAACCCTCAAGTTGCGACGGGGGCTACCGACAACCTCTTCGTGGCCGGGCACAAGCCGGTCAACGGAGGACGCGGCGGCGGAGCCCGGTCAGCAGTCAGGCCGGGGTGAGGCAGGGAGCGCCATGGCAAAGACCCGAACGGGCGGCCATGCACCGATGCGGTGGGGAACCCACAGGCCGACAGGGGGCCTGTGGGATTCTTGCGTTCAGCGCAGCCCGGCGTTGATCTTCGCCAGCGCAGCCGCGCCAGGGCACAGCGCTTGTTCGTCCAATCCATTCAGCGGCGGCACCACGGTGTTCAGCGCCGCATGCAGGTCGCGCGCCTTGGGGTCCACGTACAACAAGCCCGTGGCGATCTCGCCTTCGGCATCCATCGCCTGGATGTGGTCCATCGCGCGGCGACGGTTGGTCGGGTCGTAGTCCTTGTGAAGCTTGCGCAGCCGCATCGTCGAACCGTCGGCCTGCGGCAATTCGATCACCTCACCGGGTTCGGGCTCGACGTTGATCTCCTGCGCCAGATCGATGAAGTCGATGCGGCTCACGGCCTCGTTGTGCTCGCGCACGTGGTCGTAGCTGCGGGTGCTGCCGGCGTGGTTGTTGAACGCGACGCAGGGGCTGATGACGTCGATGAAGGCCGCGCCGCCGTGGCGCATAGCGCCGGCGATCAGCGGCACGAGCTGGCCCTTGTCGCCGCTGAAGCCGCGGGCAACATAAGTGGCACCGAGCTGCAGCGCCATGCCGACGAGGTCGACGGGGCTGTCGTTGTTCGTCGCGCCCTTCTTGCTCTTGCTGCCGCGGTCGGCGGTGGCGCTGAACTGGCCCTTGGTCAGGCCGTAGACGCCGTTGTTCTCGACGATGTACACCATGCGCACGCCGCGCCGCATGGCATGTGCGAACTGGCCCAGGCCGATGCTGGCGCTGTCGCCGTCGCCGCTCACGCCGAGGTACAGCAGATCACGGTTGGCGAGGTTCGCACCCGTCAGCACGCTGGGCATGCGGCCGTGCACGGTGTTGAAGCCGTGGCTGGCGCCGAGGAAGTAGTCGGGTGTCTTGCTGCTGCAGCCGATGCCCGACAGCTTGGCCACGCGGTGCGGTGCGATGTCGAGCTCCCAGCAGGCCTGCACGATGGCCGCGCTGATGCTGTCGTGCCCGCAGCCGGCGCACAGCGTGCTGACCTTGCCTTCGTAGTCGCGGCGGGTATAGCCCACTTTGTTGGGCACGAGGCTGGGGTGCCGAAGTTTCGGCTTGGCGATGTAGGTCATGCCTTGGCTTTCGGTTGCACGGCCAGCGCGTGCACGTGGCGGGTGATGGCCTGCGTGATGAAGCGGGCGGTGATGGGCGTGCCGTCGTAGTGCAGCACCGCGGTCAGTCGCGCCGGGTCGATCTCGAGCTCGTTGACCAGCAAGGTGCGCATCTGCGCGTCGCGGTTCTGCTCGACGACGAACAGCTGGTCGTGCGAGGCGATGAACTCGGCCACGCTGGGCGGGAAGGGGAAGGCCTTCAGGCGCATCGCGTCGAGATGGATGGCCTGTTCGCCGAGTGCTTCCAGTGCTTCGTCCATGGCGGGTGCCGTGCTGCCGAAATAGAGCACACCCAGTCGGGTCTTCTTCGCTGCCGCACGCACTTCCGGCGCCGGCACGAGCGTCGCCGCGGTGGCGAACTTCTTCAGCAGCCGCTGCACGTTGTAGATGTAGTCTGGCCCCGCCTCGCTGTAGCGCGCATACGCATCGCGCGTGGTGCCGCGCGTGAAGTACGCGCCCTTGCTCTCGTGCGTGCCGGGCAGCGTGCGCCAGGGGATGCCGTCGCCATCCACGTCCTTGTAGCGGCCGAAGTCCTTGCCGGCTTCCAGTTCCTCGGCGGTCATCACCTTGCCGCGGTCGTAGCGGCGGCTGTCGTCCCATTCCAGCGGCTTGCACAGGCGCTGGTTCATCCCGATGTCGAGGTCGGTCATCACGAACACCGGGGTCTGCAGGCGGTCCGCCAGGTCCAGTGCGGTGGCGCTGAACTCGAAGCACTCGTGCGGGTCTTGCGGCAGCAGCAGGATGTGCTTGGTGTCGCCGTGAGACGCGTAGGCGCTGCTGATGATGTCGGCCTGCTGCGTGCGCGTCGGCATGCCGGTGCTGGGGCCGCCGCGCTGCACGTCGATGATCGTGAACGGGATCTCGGCGAAGTAGGCCAGCCCGATGAACTCGGTCATCAGGCTGACGCCCGGCCCGCTGGTGGCCGTGAAGGCACGGGCGCCATTCCAGCCGGCGCCCGTGATGATGCCCACCGACGCGATCTCGTCCTCGGCCTGCACGATGGCGTAACGCGCCTGGCCGGTGTCGGGGTCGTGGCGCAGTTTCTTGCAGTAGTTCTGGAAGGCCTCGGCCACCGAAGACGACGGCGTGATCGGGTACCAGGCGCACACCGTTGCCCCGCCGTACACGCAGCCCAGCGCCGCCGCGGCATTGCCTTCCATGAAGATCTGGTCGCCCACCGCGTCGGCACGTTTCACCTGCAGGCCCATGCCCATGTGCAGGTGGTCGCGCGCGAACTCGCGGCCGGCGTGCAGCGCGCGCACGTTGCTGTCGAGCAGCCGCTCCTTGCCTTTGTACTGCTCGGAGAACAGGCTTTCGATGACGGTGGCGTCCACGCCCATCAGCTGCGACAGTGCGCCCAGCACCATGATGTTCTTGAACAGCGTGCGCTGGCGCGGGTCTTCGTAGGTGGCGTTGCAGATGGCCGTCACCGGCATGCCGATCACGGTGATGTCGCTGCGGAAGGCGCTTTCGGGCAGCGGCCGTGTGCTGTCGTAGAACAGATAACCGCCGGTCTCGATCTCCTTGACGTCCTGGTCCCAGGTCTGCGGGTTCATCGCCACCATCATGTCGATGCCACCGCGCCGGCCCAGCCAGCCGCGTTCGCTCACCCGCACCTCGTACCAGGTGGGCAGGCCCTGGATGTTGCTGGGGAAGATGTTGCGCGGGCTGACCGGCACACCCATGCGAAGGATGGCCTTTGCGAACAGCTCATTGGCCGAGGCTGAGCCCGAGCCGTTGACGTTGGCGAACTTGATGACGAAGTCGTTGGTCGCTTCGATGCGCTTCATGGACATCAGAAAACCTCCGTGCTGCGCACTGCGGTGCACTCGCCTTCGGGCGGCCGTGCGGGGCTCATACCGCGGCCTCCTGCTTCTGCAGTGTCTTGGCGTCGCGGCAGGCGGGGCCGGCCTTGGTGGTGAGCAGCAGGAACTTCTGCATGTCCCAAGCGCCGGTGGGGCAGCGTTCGGCGCACAGGCCGCAGTGCAGGCAGACGTCCTCGTCCTTCACCATCACGCGCTGGGTCTTCAGTGTCGGGCTGACGTACAGGTCCTGCGCCTCGTTCGGCGCCGGCGCCTTCAACCGGCCGCGCAGTTCGTCTTCCTCGCCATTGGTCGTGAACGTGATGCAGTCCATCGGGCAGATGTCCACGCAGGCGTCGCACTCGATGCACAGCTTGTCGGCGAACACGGTCTGAACGTCACAGTTCAAGCAGCGCTCGGCCTCCTTGAAGGCCGTGGGCAGGTCGAAGCCGAGTTCCACTTCCACCTTGATGCTGGCCAGCGCCTTTTCCGCCGCGGCCCAGGGCACCTTGAAGCGCGTGTCGTTCGACGGCGAATTCGAGAAGCTCCATTCGTGGATGCCCATCTTCTGCGACACCAGGTTCACGTGCGGCGGCGGGCGCTGCGTCACCGGCTCGGCATGCAGGAAACGGTCGATCGACACCGCGGCCTCGTGGCCGTGCGCCACCGCGGTGATGATGTTCTTCGGCCCGAAGGCCGCGTCGCCACCGAAGAACACCTGTGGCAATGACGACTGCAGCGTCTTCTCGTCCAGTTTGGGCAAGCCCCATTCGTCGAAGTCGATGCCGCAGTCGCGCTCGATCCACGGGAAGGCGTTCTCCTGGCCGACGGCGATCAGCACCTCGTCGCAATCCACGATCACATCGGGTTCACCGGTGGGGACCAGCTTGCGCCGGCCCTTCGCGTCGTACTCGGGCTTCACCAGCTCGAAGCTCATGCCGGTGAGCTTGCCGTTTTCGTGGATGAAGGCCTTGGGCACGTGGCAGTTGATGATGGGGATGCCTTCGTGCATCGCATCCTCTTTCTCCCACGGCGAGGCCTTCATCTCCTCGAAGCCGCTGCGCACGATGACCTTTACGCTGTCAGCGCCCATGCGGCGTGCCGAGCGGCAGCAGTCCATCGCCGTGTTGCCGCCGCCGAGCACGATGACGCGCTTGCCGACCTTGTCGATGTGGCCGAAGGAGACGGACGCCAGCCAGTCGATGCCGATGCGGATCTGGCTCGCGGCTTCCTGCCGCCCTGGAAGATCGAGATCGCGCCCGCGCGGTGCGCCGCAGCCGACGAACACGGCATCGAAGTCTTGCTCGAGCAGTGTCTTCATCGAACCGACGAACTGGCCCGAGCGGAACTCGACGCCCAGGCTCAGGATGTAGCCGCATTCCTCGTCGATCACTTCTTCCGGCAAGCGGAAGCGCGGCACCTGCGTGCGCATGAAGCCGCCGGGCTTCTTCTCACCGTCGAATACGGTGACGGCATAACCCTGCGAGGCCAGGTCGCGCGCCACCGTCAGCGACGCCGGCCCGGCGCCGATGCAGGCCACCGTCTTGCCATTGCGCGGCTCGTTCTTCGGAATCAAGGCCCGGATCTCGTCGCTCTTGAAATCCGCCGCAACACGCTTGAGCCGGCAGATCGCAACCGGCTCAGGTTTCGCCATGTTCTCTTCTTCGACCCGGCCACGCCGGCAGGCCGGTTCACAAGGCCGGTCGCACGTTCGCCCCAGGATGCCGGGGAACACGTTGCTGACCCAGTTGACCATGTAGGCGTCGTCGTAACGACCCTGCGCGATCAGGCGGATGTATTCGGGCACGGGGGTGTGGGCCGGGCAGGCCCACTGGCAATCGACGACCTTATGGAAATAGGCCGGATCGTTGATGTCGGTCGGACGCACGCAGTCTCCTTGCGGGCCTGCTTCGGCGTCAACCGCGCGCGCAGGCTCAGTCGTGGTGCGGCCCAGCATACGCCCGCTGCGGCCGCCTCGGATGAGGGCGTTCCCCACGGGCGGGACTGGCTTGACCCGTGTTCCCGAGCCCGCACAATGGGCGGCTCAAGAGGACGTGTGTGAGCCGGATCAGGGGGCCGGTGCCATGGAGTTGTGCTTCATCAGCTATGCGCGCAACAACAACCTCGACAAGCGGCTGACGCGTTTCGTCGAGGCGCTGAAGAATCAGGTGCTGCAGCACATGCCCCACGGCACGCGGCACGAGGACGTGGCCTTCTTCGATGTGCAGGCCATCGACACCGGCGAGAAGTGGATGAAGCACCTGGCCGATGCCACGCGCCACTGCAAGGTGTGCGTGTGCTTCTACAGCAAGCCCTATTTCACCAGCGAGTACTGCGGCCGCGAGGTCACCGTCTTCCTCAACCGCCTGCGCGCCTGGGAGCGCCTGCCGGCCGCTGCGGGCCAGAGCAGCCGCGCGCTGATCCCGGTGATCTGGATCCCCGAGAAGGTGCCTGGGGCGTTGCGCGAGTTCAACGACACCGGTCCCGGCTATCCGGACAAGTACCGCAAGGAGGGCTTGCATGCGCTGTCGATGCGCAAGGCCGGGCGCGACGCCTACAACACGGTGCTGAACCTGCTGGCGCAGCGCATCGCGCAGGCCACGCTGAGCGAGCCCGCGCTGCCGCAGGGTGACGCCATCGCCAGCTTCGACACGGTGCCGAATTCCTTTCCCGCGTCCGCCCCGGTGCGGTACGGCCTGGCCTATGCGGTGCTGGCCGATGCGGCGCAACGCCAGCGGCCTTTTGCCGACAGCTCCGAGACGCTGGACGCGTTGCTCACGCAGGTGGCCGCACCGCTGGGCACCGAGACCACGGCGCCGCGCGAACTGCCGGTGAACGCGCAGCTGCCGGATGCGGCAGAGCAGTCGGCGCAGGCGCGCGAGCTGGTGCTGCTGGTGGTGTCCCGCGAGGCGCTGGACTCGGCCAACAACGCGGCGCTCATCGCGCAGCTCAACCACAAGCTCGGCGTCAGCGCCACCGTCATGGTGCTCGACGCACCGCCCCCGCCGGCCGGCGGCGAGCCGGGGCTGGGCGGATTCATCCAGCGCGCGGGCGCCGAGGCCTGCCTTCGTGCCGGCGATGCAGCCACCTTCGGCGCCAGCCTCGGCGCGCGGCTGCTGAAGCTGCGCCAGAGCCTGATCCAGGCCGACCCGCCGGCTCGTGCCACCGATGCCGCGCTGGAGGCGACGGCGGCGGCCGCCGGCATCGCGCTCGACGCTCGGCCCATCCTCGTCGGGCCGGGGCGCTGAGATGGCCGCACCGCGCAAGTCATCGAAGGCCGTGAAGGCCAAGGCTGCGAAGGCCGAGCAGGCCACGCCGCAGGCACGAGCGCCCCGCGGCCGCATCATCACGTTCTACTCGTACAAAGGCGGCACCGGTCGCAGCATGGCGCTGGCCAACGTGGCGTGGATCCTGGCCAGCCGCGGCGAGCGTGTCCTGACGATCGACTGGGATCTGGAGGCGCCCGGTCTGCACCGCTACTTCCAGCCCTTCATCGACGACAAGGAACTGACGCAGACGCCAGGCCTGATCGACCTCTTCGTCGAGTTCGCCGAGGGCGCGCGAATGCAAGGCCAGGGGGCCGCCGCCGACTGGTTCAAGAGCTATGCCTCGGTGGCGCGCCACGCGTTCTCGCTGGACTACGATTTCCCGGGCGAAGGCACCCTGGACCTGATGCCCGCGGGTCGCCAGGGCGCGGGCTACGCAAGCCACGTGACGTCGTTCGACTGGACGGCGTTCTACGAGCGCCTGGGCGGCGGCGTGTTCCTCGAGGCGCTGAAGCAGAACCTGCGCAGCGAGTACGACTACGTGCTCATCGACAGCCGCACCGGCATTTCCGACACCTCGGGCATCTGCACCATCCAGATGCCCGACGAGCTGGTGGTGTGCTTCACGCTCAACACGCAAAGCATCCGCGGTGCAGCAGCGGTGGCCGAATCGGCCTTCGAGCAGCGCAAGACGCCGGCAGGCGAGCCCGGGCTGCGCATATGGCCCGTGCCCACCCGCGTGGAGCTGGCCGAACGCGACCGCCTGGAGGCCGCGCGCGACAGCTCGCGCCAGCGCTTCCAGAAGTTCCTGCACCACGTGCCGCGGGCCGAGCGTGCGGCCTACTGGGGCAACATCGAGATCCTCTATCAGCCCTATTTCGCCTACGAGGAAGTGCTGGCCACGCTGGTGGAGCGGCGCAACCAGACGGGCTCGCTGCTGCAATCGTTCGAGCGCCTGACGGCCTTCCTCACCGATGGTGCCGTGCAAACGCTGGGTGATGCGCCGAGCCCGCAGCGGTCCGGCAGCGCCGACAGCTGGGCCGACGATCTCGGCGACGCCTGCTTCTACCTCAGCTACTCACGCAAGGATTCGGAACTGGCCGCGCGGCTGGTGGACGGCCTGCGCAGCCGCCTCGGCCGCAATGCCGTGCTGTGGGACCGCGACCTGCTGGCCCCCGGCGACGACTGGCCGCAGGTGCTGAGTGCGGCGATGAACCGCGCGCAGGCGGTGCTGCCGCTGCTCACCGACAACTACCTCGACGGTTTCGGTGGGCCACGAGAAGCCGCCTATGCGGTGATGCGCGAGATGCGCATCGTGCCGGTGGTGCTGGACAACGGCGTGTGGCGCCGCCTGCGCGAATCGAAAGACGATCTGCTGCGCCAGCTGGGGCGGTATCAGGCCGTCGACCTGTACGGCGGCGAGGAATTCGACTCGGCCGTCGAGAAGCTGGCCTACGTGCTGCGCGACCAGGTGCTGGCGTCGCGGCGGCGCGGCAGCGTGCGCGAAGGCGACGACGACGACCCGTTGCGCAAGCGCTTCGGCGGCGCGGCCCGGCGCGGTGCGCTGCAGCTGTCGGCCAAGATCACCGAACTCGGCAACCGCTGGTTCGGCATTGCGCTGGAGGTGCGCGGCTCCAAGACCGAGCGCGTGTCGGGCGCGGTGGAATTCCACCTTCACCCGACCTTCGACCCGGCCATCCAGGTGGTGGAATCGCGCGATGGTGTGGCGCGGCTCGAACTGCAGGGCTGGGGGGCGTTCACCGTGGGCGCGGTGGTGCTGGACACGATGACGCCGCTGGAACTGAACCTGGCCGAACTGCCTTCCGCGCCGAAGGAGTTCAGGGAGGGCTGACGCGGTGGCGGGGCCGGACTTACAACGACTTCGTCGCGATGCGGAAATCGGGGTCTTCCGGGTAGGCCGCCACCGCGAAACCCAGGTGCGTCATCAAGCGCAGCATCGGCGTGTTGTTGACGAGGATGAGGCCGATGATCTGGCTCAGGCCTTTGGCCCGCGCCACTTCCATGATCGACAGCATCAGGCGCGAACCGAGCCCGCGGCCGGTGAAGTCGTTGGCCACCACCAGCGCGAATTCGCAGCTCGTACCGTCGGGGTTGGTGACAAAGCGGCTGACGCCGGCGATGCGCTCGCGCTCGACCGTGCTGCCGTCGTCCAGCGTCGTGCGCTCCTTGACCACGGCCACCAGCGCCATCTCACGGTCGTAGTCGATCAGCGTGAAGCGCGCCAGCATGCGCATCGGCAGCTCGGGCAGGTGGCTGGCGAAGCGGAAATAGCGCGCCTCGGGCGACAGGCCGCGCACCAGCGTCTGCAGCATCTCGGCATCGTCGGGGTGGATGGGACGGATCACCGCCACCGCACCGCCCTTCAGCGGCCACTCGCGTTCGAGTCCGATGGGGTAGGGCAGGATCGCCAGGTGGCCGAAGCTGCCCGGCGTGTGCGGCGCGTTGTCGACGACGATGCGCGCATCCACCGCCACCGCGCCGTGGGCGTCGACGATCAGCGGGTTGATGTCCATCTCGCGCAGCTGCGGCAGCGCGCACACCATCTCGCTCACGCGCAGCAGCACCTGCTCCAGCGCCGCGCGGTCGGCGGCCGGTGCGCCGCGCCATTCGCCCAGCGTCGTCGCGACGCGCGCGCGGTCGATCAGGTGCTGGGCCAGGAACTGGTTCAGCGGCGGCAGCTCCATCGCGCGGTCGGCGATCAGCTCGACCATCGTGCCGCCGGCGCCGAAGGTGATGACCGGGCCGAAGGCTTCGTCGGTGCTCAAGCCCACGAGCACTTCGCGGCCCCGCTGGCGGCCGGCCATGGGCTGCACGGTGACGCCGTTGATGCGTGCGTTCGGCTGCGCCTTGGCCACCGACTGCAGGATCTCGGCGTAGCGGTCGCGCACCTGCGCGGCGGTGTTGACGTTCAGCACCACGCCCTGCACGTCGCTCTTGTGCGTGATGTCGGGTGAGTCGATCTTCAGCGCCACCGGGTAACCCTGCTGGCTGGCCACCAGCATTGCCTCGTTGGCGCTGCGCGCCAGCGTCGTGCGCGTGACGGGGATGTGGAAGGCGGCCAGCAGGGCCTTGCTCTCCATCTCGGTCAGCACCTGGCGCCGTTCGGCGAGCACGCCTTCGATCAACAGGCGCGCACCTTCCGTGTCGGGCTCGGGACCGTCGCTCAGGGGCGGCGGCGTCTGCTGCAGCAACTGCTGGTTGCGGTAGAAGCTGGCGATGCTGTGGAAGGCGTCCACGGCCGCTTCGGGCGTGCGGAACACCGGCATCTGCCGGCCCGCCAGCAGCTCGCGCGCGGCGCGCACGCGGGCCTCGCCCATCCAGCAGCCCAGCACGGGCTTGGAGGCCGGCGAGAACACCGCGGCGATGGCCTGCGCGATGGCATCGGCATCGGCCTCGGCCTTGGGCGAGTGGATCAGCAGCACGCCGTCGACACCGCGGTCCTGCACGGCGGCCTGCATCGCGGCCACGTAGGCGGCGCCATCGGCCTCTTCGCCGAGGTCGTCCACTTTCGCGACGTTTAGGCCCAGCGTGCCGGCCCAGTCGGCCGCCAGCACGGCCGGCCCGCCACCGTTGCTGACGATGGCCAAGTTCTGCCCCACCGGCCTGAAGCGCGAGGCCAGGCATTGCGCGGCCGAAATGAGCTGCGTGAACTGGCGCACCCGCACGACGCCGGCGCGGCGCAATGCGGCATCGAACACGTCGTCGCTGCCGACGATCGTGGCCGAGTGCGTCAGCGCCACCTTGCTGCCTGCGGCCTGGCGGCCCGCCTTCATCACCACCACCGGCTTGGCGTAGGCCGACGCGCGCAGCGCACTCATGAAACGGCGCGCGTCGCGGATGCCTTCCATGTAGACCAGCGTGCTGTGCGTGCTGGCGTCGGTGGCCAGGAAGTCCAGCACCTGCGGCAACTCCACCGCGCTGTTGGGGCCGAGCGTGACGACGGTGGAGAACCCCACGCCCTGGCGCTGCGCCCAATCGAGCATCGCCGTGGTCAGCGCGCCGGATTGCGACACCAGCGCCAGCGGCCCGGCCGCGGCCAGCGGGCCGAGTGCGCTGGCGTTGAGCTTCAAGCCCGGCCGCTGCAGGCCCAGGCTGTTGGGCCCGAGCAGCTGCACGCCGTGCTGGCGTGCCGTCTGATGCAGCTGCGCGCAGGTGGCGGTGCTCAGGCCGTTGCTGAGGATCAGCGCGGCGCGGCAGCGGATGCGGCAGGCGATTTCCAGCGCGGCGTGCACCTGGTCGGGCGGCAGCGCGATGACGGCCAGGTCGGCGCGCGACTGCGCCAAGTCGGCCAGCGTGCCCGACATGTGGATGTCGAGCCAGGTGACGGGGCCTTCGAAGCCGCTGTCCGCGAGACCGCGCCGAAGCGTGCGGGCTTCCAGCGTGGGCGCGTCGCCCTTGGGGTCGCCGGCCAGCACGACCAGCGACTTCGGGTTGAACAGCGCGTTGAGGTAATGGCGTTCCAAGGTGCGCGCAGCATAGGGCAGCGGCTGCAAATGAAAAAGGCGCGGTGGGAAACCACCGCGCCTGTGCCGGAAACAGCCGGTCGGGCCGGCCGCGGCCTCAAAAGGTCTGCCAGGTGCCGGCCAGGCCCTGCTGCTGCACGCCGGGCAGCGTCCAGTCGCACACGCCTTGCGGGAACACGGCCTTCAGGCGCGCCCACTGCGTGCGGTCCTTGATGGCCGGGTAGTCGGCCGGGTTCAGCGCCTTCAGCTGGCACTTCACCACGTCGGCCGTGATCGGGCCGCCGGCCACTTCGCGCGGGAACGAGTTCGTCGGGTACAGCGCGGCGCAGCTGGTATTGAGGTCGCGCACCTGCGTCTGGGCGATGAACACCGGCGGCGTGGCGCGTGTGTTGCAACCTTCCAGCAGATCGGCCGGCTTGTTCTGCACCACCTTCAGGTAGGGATCGACCGCGGTGACGTCGGCCTTGATCGCCGTGATCCAGCGGTCCATCGTCAGGATCATGCGCTGCAGCAGCGGGCTGTCGTTGCTGTACAGGCCGTAGCGGTTGTCTTCCACCACCATGATGTGGTTGCCGGCGCGGCCGTTGGCGTTCATCAGGCGCTGGCGCAGGCTGAACGAGTGGTAGCGCACGTGGATGTCGCCGGTGGCCACCTCGTCGTTGAAGCCGCGGTAGTCGATGATGGGAATCGTCGCCAGGCCGCCACCACCGCTGGTGAGCCGGCCGCTGCGGTAGGCCACGCGGGTGGATTCGGTTTCCGCCAGCGCGGTGCGCTGACCCGGGGGCAGGATGTTGGCGTCGATGTCGAAGCCGCCGACACGCTCGTTCAGGTCGAGGAACTGGTCCAGCGAGATCACGCCCTGCTGCAGCAGCGTGTAGCCGTACTGGATGCCCACGTTGTCCAGCGGCCGGCGCGCGAAGCCGGTGACCGGATCGCGCCCGTAGACATTGACGGTGTGGTCGTAGACGTCGCAGCGCGCGCCGGTGGGATTGGTGACGGCGTTGTATTGCAGGTTCGCAGGCAGCGTGCCGCAGTTGGAATCGGGATCGATGCGGCGGGCGCCGGCGGCCACATTGGGTGCCGTGGCATAGACCTGGAAGCCGGTGACGCGGCGCTTCTGCTCGTCGGTCCACGTCACCTGCGAGCGCGTGGTGAAGTAGTTGTCCAGCAGCCAGGCGTCGGTGATGAAGTTGATCGTCGCGAAGCCCACCTCGGGGAAGCTGCAGCCGGGGATGATGCCGTCCAGCAGGCCGGGGTAGTTGTCGGCGATCTGGTGCTGCGCGTACGAGCCACCCGAGCAGCCCCAGCCCTGTGTGTGCTTGGGCGGGCCGTAGGCCTCGATGAAGCGTTCCTTCACCATCATCATGGTTTCGGCCGCGGTGAGGTCGTTGCAGTTGTTGCCGAAGACGTTCAGCGACGAAGACGCCAGCGCGTAGCCGTTCTTCAGCATGAAGTCGTCGGTGACGCCGCCGGTGCTGTTGCCCTGGCGGTACCAGCCGCCGATGCAGCCACCGCCGAAGGTGTAGATGAGGCGGCCGTTCCAGTTGGCCGGCGGCGCGTTCCAGGTGGGTGCAGGCTGCGTGATGGGATCGTGCAGCACCGTCGTCTGGTAGATGGCGCGGTTGATCGTGCCGGTTTCCATGCGCACGATGTAGGGCACGGTGGCGCCCAGCGTCGTGGTGGTCGTCGCCATGTTGGCCGGGTACACCGTGGCGCCCACCGGCAGCGCCGCGAAGGCGTTGGCGGTGGTGCGGTAGATGTAGTCCACGCGCCGCGCGATGTGGCAGAACGGGTCGTTGGTGGCGCCCAGGTTGCCCAGGCCCGCCGGCAACGCAAACGTCGACGTGGCGCAGATGTAGGGCTGCTGGTGCGGGCCGCTGAACACCGGGCCGGTGATCGGGAAGTTCTTCAGCGCCATCGTCAGCACGGTCTGGCGTTGCGCCGTCTTGCCGCGCGTTGGCGTGGGCGTCGTCACGGTCAGCGTGTTGGCGCCCACCGTCATGCCGGTGACATAACCCGTCATCTGGCGCAGCGCGTCGTTGCGCAGGAAGCTGGCGGTGACGTCGACGCCGTTGAGCTGCACCGTCACGGTTTCGGGTGCGACGCTGCTGTCGATGTTGATGCGCACCAGCGCGTCACCGCCGGCGATCGTGTCGGGGCGGCCCGAGAGCACCTCGCCGGTGAAGTTGAGCCCGGCGTGGGCCAGCGCGGTGAAGGTGATGGCGCCAATCGCCACCATCGCACGGGACGCCCCGCGCAACAGGAATGAACGGATCGGTTGCATGAATCCTCGCTCGTCGGTTGTTGAAGTGCGGCGCGCGGGCTGCGTTCGTGGCGCAGTGGCGGCCGGTGTGGAAGGCCGTGCGAGGGCTGGGCTTGTCTGGGCCCGCTCTTCTTCCAGCACGAATCATTCTGCGTCTCTATACATGTCGAGACAACCGTCACCCCCTAGGTACGAAAGGCCGCTTGCCACGGGCACATCGGCTGCCCTGTGGGCGCCGCTGTTCGAGCCGGTGTTTACACTGCCCTCACGCGCGGAAGCTGGAGGGACAGGTGCCGCTGTTCGATTGGTTGGCCCTGCAGTTGCAGCGCCTTGATGTTTTGCTGACGCAGCCGCTGGGCTGGCTGGCTCTGGTGCTGGGCGTGCTGGGCGTGCTGCTGGTCATCATCAGCGCCTTCGTGCGAACGATGATCCCGCTGCGCTGGCTGGCCGTGGGCAGCAACGTCGGGTTCATCGGCTTCGGCGCCTTCAGCGGCAGCATGCTGCTGGTCGTGCTGCATGCCGTGCTGCTGCCGGTGAACGCGGTGCGCGTGGCGCAGATGGTGCTGTTGACGCGACGTGTGCGCGTGCGTGCCGATGCGCAGCAACTCGAGCTGTGGCTGCGGCCGTACATGCGCAGCAACCGATTTCGCGCAGGCAAGACGATCTTCGAGAACGGCTCGGCGGCCGACCGTCTGTACTTCCTGGCCGACGGTCGCATCGAGTTGCCCGAGGTCGGCCGCACGCTGGAAGGCGGTCAGATGTTCGGAGAGATCGCCTTTTTCGCGCCCGACGGCCGCCGCAGCAGCAGCGCGCGCTGCGTCACCGACTGCACCGTGCTCAGCATCGATGAAGGCACCTTCCGCCAGCTGGCCTACCAGAACCCGGCCTTCGGCATGGAAGTGATGCGCCTCATCGCCGGCCGGCTGAGCCAGGACGTGCAGCGGCTGCAGGCCGCGCTGCCGGCGCCCGGCGGGCAGGTGGACACGTCGGCGACGTGATTACACTTCGAGCCATCCCACCCTTGAACTTGCCCAGGTGCCGCATGAAGAAAGCCGTTCTGTTGTCCAGCCTCGTGCTCTCCTGTGCTGGGGCGTGGGCAGCCGACACGAAGACGAACTTCGTTGACCACTCCAACGGCCTGCTGATCGACGCCGCCAACGCCAAGCAGGTGATGGGCGAAAACATTCCCGACAAGGTGTGGAAGCTGTACCCCGCCAGCAAGTACGCGTTCATCAGCCAGGTGGAGGGCGGCATGAAGGGCACCACCTGCGTCGTGTCGGCACGCGTGATGCTGGTACCGCTGACGCCCGCGGCCAAGGCCGTGCTGTTCCGTCCTCAGAAGACGGCCACCGCGTTCGATTCGGCAGCCAATTCCAGCACCGAAGCCTGCAAGGCGATGGCGAAGGACAAGCTGAAGGAAGCGTCGATGGCGGTGGTGTCCGCGCTGGTCAAGACGTAAGCGGCGCCAGGCCGGCGCGGGCGGCGTCCAGCACCGCCTGCGTCAGCCGCTGCAGCATCTGCGGCGCATGCCGCGGGTGCTGCCAATGCAGCGCCACGGCCAGCCTGTGGCCCGGCAGCAGTTCCACCAACTCGCCGCGCGCCAGAGCCGGCGCCACCAGCGCCTGCGGGTTCATGCCCCAGCCCAGGCCCGCGCACGACGCATCGACGAAGGCCTGCGAGGCCGGCAGCCAGTGCCGCGGCGGCGACAGTTTTGCGCCGCAGGCCGATTCGATCCACTGCTCTTGCAGGCGGTCTTTCTGGTTGAAGACCAGACAGGGCGCACGCGCCAGCGTCTCGGCATTCGCGCCCGCTGAGAAATGGCGGTGCACGAACTCGGGGCTGGCACAGGCGACGTAGTTCATGCGGCCCAGCCCGACGCTGCGGCAGCCTTGCACCGGCGTGGCCAGCGTCGTGACGGCGGCGACCACCTCGCCCTGACGCAGCTGTTCGGCGGTGTGGTCCTGGTCTTCCAGCCGCACATCCAGCAGCGCGGCGTGCTCGCAGGCGAACGCGGCGGCCGCGGGGATGAACCAGGTGGCGAGACTGTCGGCGTTGACGGCCACGCGCAGCGTCACCGGGTCGGGTGTGTCGGCGGTCGGCCAGCCCTGCTGCGCCAGTTCGGCCTCCAGCATCGCCACCTGCTCGGCATGCCGGCACAGTGCCAGGCCCGCCGCGGTGGCAGTGCAGGGTTGACTGCGCACGATGAGCAACTGCCCCAACCGTTCTTCCAACAGCTTGACGCGCTGCGAGACGGCGGATGAGGTGATGTGCAGCGCCAGCGCCGCGCGTTCGAAGCTGCCTTCGCGCACCACGGCGGCGACGGCGGCCACGAGCGAGTAGTCGAGCATGGAAGCGATGCGTTTGGACAAGGTTTGCTGATGCGGCCTGAGCAAGTCTAAGTGGCGTCTTGCGGCACCAGCCGCCATGCTGCGCGCCGATGATCGATGTCTCTCCGGCTGCCGCGGCGGCCTTCACCGGCGCCGCGCTCGGCCTCACGCTGATCGTCGCCATTGGCGCGCAGAACGCATTTGTGCTGCGGCAGGGGCTGCGGCGTGAGCATGTCGGCGCCATCGTGGCGTGGTGCGCGGCCAGCGATGCGGTGCTGATGGCGGCGGGTGTGGCCGGCCTGGCGCAACTGCTCGGCCGCCGGCCGGCGCTGGCCGCGTGGCTCACCGGCGCTGGCGCGCTGTTTCTGTTGGCCTACGGCTTGCGCGCACTGTGGCGCGCCTGGCGGCCCGGCAGCCTGCACGCGGCGCAAGGCGCGGCGGGCTTGAGTCTGCGTGCGGCATTGGCGCAGGCGGCCGCGTTCACGCTGCTGAACCCGCACGTCTACCTCGACACCGTGGTGTTGGTCGGCTCGGTGGGCGCGCGCTACGGCGCGGCCGATCGCTGGTGGTTCGTCGCCGGCGCCGCAGCCAGCAGCGCGCTGTGGTTCAGCGCGCTCGGTTACGGCGCGCGCCTGCTCGCACCACTGTTCGCACGGCCGCGCGCCTGGCAGGTGCTCGACGCCGTGATCGGCTTGACGATGCTGGCGCTGGCCGCGATGCTGGTGTGGCCGCTGCTGGCGTGAAGCTCAGCCCAGCAGCTTGCGCCAGCCTTCGATGCCAAGCCGTTCAAGTGTTTCGATGTTGCGCTCGTAGATCGATTCGGCTTCGGGAAACGCCGCCACCGCACGGTCCACGCTGTCCTCGCGCAGCAGGTGCAGCGTCGGATACGGCGCGCGGTTGCTGAGGTTGCCCGGATCGTCTTCCTCGGTGCCGGCGAACTGGTACTGCGGATGGAAGCTGGCGATCTGCAGCACGCCTTCGAGATCGAGTTCTTCCAGCGCCGCATCGGCGATGTCGAGGAAGTCGTTGAAATCGAGGAAGTCGTTCAGCACTTCCGGATGGATCAGCATCGTCGTGTCGACCGCTTCCGGGTCGGCGTCGGCCAGCAGTCGCAATTCGCGCACCAGATCCTGCAGCAGCGCTTCGGCGTCCTGCGCCGTGCTCTCCACCCAGCGGATCTGGCCCTTGGTGTGCACGGCTTTCGCGAACGGGCACAAGTTCAGGCCGATCACGGCCTTGTCCAGCCAGGCCTGTGTCTGTTCGATCGGCGTCATGGCCGCACTCCCGGCGTCTCGACCTGCATGCCCGCCGCGCGCTGCATCAGGTAGAGCTCGATCGCCGTGAACTCGTCGCTGCCGTAGGCGAAAGGTTCGGCGCGGACGCCGGTCATGCAGTTGCGCAACCGACGTTGCAGCGAACCCATGCCTTGCCACTCCAGCCGGTAGATCGGATAGCCGGTGGGGTGCGCCTGCGGAATCGGTGCGCCGGCGAGGCGCTTGCCGGCGTTCTGGTCGTGGCACTGCGCGCACGAGAAATCGAGTTGGCCCATGCGGCGAACATACAGCTTCTGGCCTTCGTCCCGGAACGGCTGCAGCCGCGGGTCAACGGGCGGCGCGATCGGCATCCCGCGCGACAGCGAGCCGACGTAGGTCTGCAGCGCCATCAGCTCGTCGTGTTCGATCGGCAGCGCCGGCAGCTTCAGGTGCCGCTCGCGGCACAGGTTGATGCGGCCCGCCAGCGTGACCGGCTTGCGCAATGGCGCATCGAAGGCCGGATAGCGCGCCGCGACACCGCGCATCTTCTCGGCCGTGTGGCAGCGCATGCAGGCGGTGCTGAAGCGCTGTTCGCCGTCCTTCAGCCACAGCGTCGCCGGGTTCTGCGCATCGTCGCGCTGCAGCGCCTGCGTGGCCGTGCTCATCCCGTCGAAGCCCGAGCGGCGCGTGTCCTGGGCTCGTGCATCCGCGACCACGAGGGCCGGCACCAGCAGCAATCCGAGCCACTTCATGCGACGTTGATGCGGGCGCTTTCGGTGTGCGCGTAGCCGTTGTCGCCGGTCCAGCTGACGGTGAGCGTGCCGCTGCCCGTGGCGCGCAACGGGAACGCGAAGTACGGGTTCGCAGCGACGGCGGGGAAGGTGTCGATCGCGAAGACCTGTTCGCCTTCAAAGCGGCATTCGACGCGCACGATGATGTTGCGCGGCAGACGCTCGCCCTCGCTGCTGGTGCGGTACCCGGTTTCCATCGGATGCTGCACGAGCAGGCGCACGTCGAAGACCTCGTCTCGGCGGACGCTGGCGGGAATGGTGATCAGGGCGCGAGCCATCAGCCGCCTTCGATGCACGCGGCCAGCGTGACGACGACATCGACACGCTGTTGCCAGACGCTTCCGTCGTTCATCAGTGCCAACGCGTAGATGGGTTGCGAGGTCGCCAGGCGCATGCGCGTGGCGACCTGGGCGCGGCCGTTGCGCGGGCTCAGGTGGAACACCGCCACGTCGGATTGCGGGTTGTCGCGGGTCAGGATGGCGATGCGCTGCACGTGGTCAGACGCCGTCATCGGGCTTTGCACGGTCACGCTCACCGGCACCGCGTTGCCGTTTTCCACCAACGGCGAGATCTCCAGCGTCACGCGGCCTTCGCGCGGCGCACGGCCGCCGGTGAAGGCCGCGATGGCTTTGTCCAGCATCTGCGGCGTGGCATGCGCGGTGGGAAGCACCGCACCGGCGAAACCCAGGATCAGCAAGGCGCGGCGTTCGATCATTGCAGCGTACGCAGAAAGGCCACCACATCTTCGACCTGCTGCGCGTCCAGCACCGGCTTGTCGCGGAAGGCCGGCGCAACGCGACTCAAACCCTCGCTGCGGTGGAACGACGGCATCAAGCTGTCGGGGTTGAGCCGCTTCGCATCAGCCACACGCAGGCGCAACTGCGCGGTGCTCCAGCGGCTGCCGCTGCCACTCAGATTGGTTGACAGGTTGCCCTGCGCCGGCTCTTCGGGAAACGGGCCGCTGTGGCACAGCAGGCAAAGGCCCTGCTGCCGGCTGACGACGATGGCCCGGCCCCGCGCCGCGTCGCCGGGCACGCCAGTCAGCGGCTGCGGGATGCCGTCGCCGACGACGGTGAATCCCGCAGCAATCACGGCCGCAGCGAGAACGCTCACGCTTTCAGCGAGTGGTTCTTCAACGGCAGGTCGCGGATGCGTTTGCCGGTGGCCGCGAAGATCGCGTTCAGCACCGCCGGTGCGGCCACCGCGATCGTGGGCTCGCCGACACCGCCCCAGAAGCCACCCGAGGGCATCACGATGGTTTCCACCTTCGGCATCTGGTTCATGCGCATGACCGGGTAGGTGTCGAAATTGCGCTGCTCGATGCGGCCGTCCTTCACCGTGCATTCACCGAACAACGCCGCCGACAGCCCGTAGACGAACGAACCTTCCACCTGGGCCTCGATCTGCTGCGGGTTCACCGCGTAGCCCGAGTCGGTGGCGGCGACGATGCGGTGCACCTTCAACTCGCCTTCCTTGTTCACCGACACCTCTGCGCAGGCGGCGACATAACTGCCGAAGCCGTGCGTCTGCGCCAGGCCGCGGAAGACCTTCTGCCCGTTCACGTCGGGTGCCGGCGTGCCGTAGCCCGCGCCTTTGGCGGCCGCCTCCAGCACCGCCAGGTGCTTGGGATAGTTGGCCATCAGCTTGCGCCGCAGCGCCAGCGGATCTTGCTGTGTGGCGTGCGCGATCTCGTCGAGGAAGCACTCGAGGTAGATCGTGTTCTGGTTCAGGTTCACGCCGCGCCAGAAACCCGGCGGCACGTGCGGGTTGCGCATCGCGTGGTCGATCAGCAGGTTGGGGAACCCGTAGCCGATCATCGCTTCGCCGCCGCCGTTGTTCAGGCCCTGGAAGACCACAGGGTCTTTGCCGTCGCGCACGTTCTGCGGAAAGATGCTGGCCAGGATGCTCTGCCCCGAGATGCGCATGTGCATCGCCGTGACATTGCCCTGCGCGTCCAGCCCGGCCGTCAGCTTGCACTGGGTGAGCGGGTGGTACTGGCCGTGCGTCATGTCCTCTTCGCGCGACCACAGCAGCTTCACCGGCGTGCCAGGCATGGCCTTGGCGATCTCCACCGCCTGGCGCACCCAGTCGTGCACTGCGCCGCGGCGGCCGAAGCCGCCACCGAGGTGGATCTTGTAGACCTCGCACTGCGCCGGCGGCAGGCCGGCCGCTTCGGCCGCGGCAGCAAGTGCAGCTTCGCCGTTCTGCGTCGGTGTCCACACTTCGCAGCGCTCGGGCGTCCACTTGGCGGTGGCGTTCATCGGCTCCATCGTCGCGTGGTTCTGGTGCGGGTACGAGTACACCGCCTCCACCTTGCGCGCTGCGCTGGCCAGTGCGGCCTTCACGTCACCCGCGCTGTTGCCCACCGCCGCCTGTTCGGCATCGAGGCCGGCCTTCACGGTGGCGTTGAAGCCCGCCTGCTGGATGTTGCCGTTGGGGCCGTAGTCCCATTCGACCGGCATCGCTTCGAGTGCCTTCTTCGCATGCCACCAGGTGTCGGCCACCACGGCGACGGCGTAGTCGCCCACCGGCACCACCTTCTTCACGCCGGGCATCTTGGTCGCCACTGCCGCATCGTGGCTCTTCAGCTTGCCGCCGAACACCGGGCAGGCGGCGATGGCGGCGTTCAGCATGCCGGGCAGCTTCAAGTCGGCGCCGTAGACCTGCTTGCCGGTGGTCTTGTCCACCGTGTCCAGGCGCGCCAGGCGCTTGCCGGCGATCTTCCAGTCTTTCGGGTCTTTCAGCGGCACGGTCTCGGGCGGCGTCAGCTTGGACGCGGCCGTGGCCACCTTGCCGTAGGTGATGCGGCGCTGACTGCCGGCGTGAGTGATCACGCCCTTGTCCACCGTGCATTCGGCCACCGGCACCTTCCAGCCGTCGGCCGCCGCCTGCACGAGCATCATGCGGGCAGCCGCGCCGCCCTTGCGCACGTAGTCGTGGCTCTCGCGGATGCCGCGGCTGCCGCCGGTGCTGTAGTTGCCCCAGGCGCGCTTGCGCGCGAGATTGGCGCCGGGCGTGGGGTACTCGGTGGTCACCTTGGACCAGTCGCACTCCAGCTCTTCGGCCACCAGTTGCGCCAGGCCGGTGAGCGAACCCTGGCCCATCTCGCTGCGCGCGATGCGGATGATCACGCGGTCGTCGGGCTGCACCACCACCCAGGCGTTGATCTCGGGTGTGGCTTCGTTCGTCGCAGCCGTCGCGGCAGCGGCGGAGAGGGGGAATCCGATCACCAGCGAGCCGGCGGCTGCGCTGCCGATGAAGGTGCGGCGGTTCATCGTGAGATGGCTCATGTCGCGCTCCTCACGATGTGGATGATGTCCAGGCCGGCCGTCTTCACCGGCGCCACGCCCGCAGCTTCCTTGATCGCCGCGCGCACACGGTTGTAGGTGCCGCAGCGGCAGATGTTGGTGATGTTGTTGTCGATGTCGGCGTCGCTGGGCTTGGGGTTCTCTTTCAGCAGGGCTGCTGCGGCCATGATCATCCCGCTCTGACAGTAACCGCACTGCGGCACGTCGAGCTTGACCCAGGCCTTCTGCAGCGGGTGGTCACCCTTGGCCGACAGGCCTTCGATCGTGGTGATCTTCTGCGTCGCCTGCACGGCCGACACCGGCAGCACGCAGCTGCGCACCGGCGCGCCGTCGAGATGCACGGTGCAGGCGCCGCACTGCGCCACACCGCAACCGAACTTGGTGCCGGTCAGGCCCAGCTGTTCGCGCAGCACCCACAGCAGCGGGGTGTCGGGTTCGGCGTTGTGCTGAAGCACCTTGCCGTTGACGTTCAAACGCGCCATCGCGAAGCTCCTGTGAGGCCGGTTCGGCCCGGTTGTTGTGGCCGCGATGATCGCGCGATCCACCCACCCCCGAAATCAGTCGGGTTTGAGGCTGTTGCTTCGGCGCGGCGCCAGCGTGTGGCGCACGGGGTCGGCCAAAGCGGCCCAATCGGGCCGCGGCCGGCGCAGCAGCTCGGCGGCGGCCAGCGCACCGAGGGCGCCGCTGGTCTGGATGCCGTAGCCGCCGAGCGCGGCCTGCCACCAAAAACCGGGCACGGCCGCATCGAAGCCGCTGACGAGGTCCCCATCGGGCACGAAGCTGCGCAGCCCGGCCCAGGTGCGCCGCGGGCGGCGGATCGTCAGCGTCGTCGCTTCTTCGATGCGGGCGATGCCGGTGGCGATGTCCCATTCTTCGGGCACCACGTCGTGCGGCGCCACCGGGTCGGCATTCGCCGGCGAACCCAGCAGCAGGCCGGCTTCGGGCTTGAAGTAGAAACCTTCTTCGACCGACCCGACGCAAGGCCATGCCGCGATCTCGACGCCCTCGGGCGGCGTGAAGACGAAGGCGGAACGGCGGCGCGGCTGCAGGCCGATCGGTGCGACGCCGCAGCGGGAGGCGAGCTCATCGGCCCAGGCGCCGGCGGCGTTGACGAGCAGCGGCGCGCGAACCGGGCCTGCGGTGGTGTCGAGCACCCAGCCGTCACCGTCGCGGGTGGCGGCGCGCACTTCGGCGCTGCAGATCAGCGTTGTGCCCTGCGCGCGGGCGCGGCGCAGATAACTCTGGTGCAGCGCGTGCACGTCGAGATCGGCCGACAGCGGGTCCAGCACCGAAAGCACGGCGCATTCGCGCCGCAGCACCGGCACCAGGCGCAGCGCCGCATCTGCATCCAGCAGTTCTGCAGGGCCGTCCTCGGCCAGCAGCTCGGCGTGCAGGCGGCGCACCGCATCGACCTGCGCAGCGCTGCCGGTGAACAACGCGCCGCGCGGTGTGATCAGCGGGACGTCGCTGAAGCCTTCAGGCGGCTGCTGCAGAAAGGGCCGGCTGGCGCGCGTGACGGCGCGCACCTGCGGCGAGCCATAACTTTCCATGAACATCGCCGCCGAGCGGCCGGTGCTGTGCAGCCCCGGCTGCGCTTCGGATTCGAGCAGCAGCACGCGCGCGAGCGGCGCGGCGAACGAGGCGATGGAGGCGCCGGCGATGCCGGCACCGACGATGACGATGTCCGCGGCAAGCATGCCGCCGACGATACGTCAGCCCGGTTTGCGCACGCTGGGTGCGGCCTGCACCGCCAGGTGCGCGGCCGACGCGATCAGCAGCGTGCTCAGGCTCACGGCATGCGCGCTGCGCGGGCCGAGCGCGAGGCTGGAGAACGCCGCAGCCAGCAGCGTGACGCACAGCAGACGCGTGGCAGGTGAGGGTTTCATCGTCGGTGCTCCAGGCGTCAAAGGCATGAAGACGATGCTAGGCCGCGCCCTGCGGCGCCGAATCGCCACGAGGTGTGACGCCGGCGCCCTGCGAACTTGGGGGGTCAGAAGGCCGCGGGCTTGCTGCGCTTGCGCTGGCGCTTCAGCGCCATGTTGCACAGCGCCAGCGCCGCGATGGCGCCCACCAGCAACGCTACCCAGGCGCGCGCCGGCACGCTGGCCTGCAACACGCTCAGCGTGTTGGGCAGCGGCACCGTGACGCTGATCAAGCCGGCCGGCTTGCCGGTGACATACCCGAAACCGCCACCGCCGTTGAACTGTGCGTTGGTCTTCAGGAAGTCCGGTGCGTTGGCCGGCGTGTCGTGGCAGCGCAGGCAGCTGGCCTGCGCGACCACGGCGCGGGCATAGAGCAGCCGGCCGCCGTCGATCTTCCAGTATTCCTGGCGCTCGCCGCCGGCGTTGTTCTGGATCGCGTCCAGCGCTTCCAGCTCGTGCGCGGTGGGCTGGTTGTCGCGGTTGAGCACGGTGCGCGCCGTCATGCGGTACGGCACGCGGCTGCCGGCGCCCACGGCCACGTCGGACACCTCGCGCTGGATCAGCGCCGGGTTCTTCCAGTAGTAGACCTCCAGGCGTTCCATCGCCGTGCGTTCGGCGCTGCGCTCGGCCACCGCTGCGCCACTCGCAGCACCGGCGGGGGCGTCCGCTGTCTCGTAGACCGATCGGGTGAGGAAGCTGCCCGGCACCTTGGCCTGCGCGCCCTGCGTGCGCACGTGCATGCCGCCGTACTGCGATGCCCAGCGGCCGACGTTCTCGGCCATGTCGGCCACCGCGCGGCCTTCGCCGACGGCGCGTTCGACCACCAGCGCCTGCATCGCCCACCACAGCCCCAGACCGAGCGCACCCAGCAGCACCACGGTCAGAACGATGGGCAGCTTGCGCCGCGGTGGTGCCTTGGGTGAGCTGGAAGTCGCTTTCATGCTTGCCTCGGCCCGTTGAACGGCCGGGATTGTGCACGCACGGGATGGCAGCCAGCCGCAGGGCTGCGGTACTGCTGGCGCACACTAGCGCCCTTGTTCAGACCGAGATCCGTCGATGCAACGCACCATCGCCCTCAGCTGTGCCGCGGCACTGAGCCTGACCCTCGTCGCCTGCGGGGGCGGCGGTTTTGCCGAGGTGCTGGGCACGCCGTCGATCTCCAGCGAAACCGCCCAGGGCTGGGCTGCCGACGCCCAGGTGATGCCGGTGACGGCCGCCACGACCACTGAGACCGCCACCCGCACGCTGGAAACCGCGATGGCCACCGGCACCGTGGTTGCGACGGCCGCACCCGGCGCCCAGGCGCTGTCGGCAGGCACCTCTCAGGCCACCGTGCAGGCGGCGTCGTTCACGCTGCGCTGCGCCAACGGCGGCACGCTCGCCTTCACGGTCAACGGCGGCACGACGCAGCAACAGCTCAACGGCCGCATGGACGCCGGCGAGGTCTACGACGTCACCTTCACCAACTGCGGCGGTGCCACGCCCGGCGCGGTGCTCGACGGCGGCCTGACGATCACCGTCAACGCCTACACCACCACCAGCGCCGACTTCACCCACACCGCCCGCGCGCTGCGCTTCACCGACGTGCGCGGCGTCTACACGCTCGACGGCACGCTGCGCGAGCAGCGCAGCACCACGGCGCTCGCCGGCGGCAGCCAGCGCCTGAGCAGCCGCCTCAGCACCCCCACCGGGCTCACGCTGCAAAGCCGCGTCTCCGGCCGCAACTCCAGCTACGAGCTGCAGCAGCTGGACTGGACCGCCGTCTGCACCGTCGACGCCAGCGGCCAGCCGACGGCGCGCAGCCATCAGGGCACGCTGGCCATCGCCGTGCGCACGCCGCGGCGGCCCAGCGCCACGCTGCAGGTGGCCACGCAGGGTTCGATGACGCTGGGCGACGACGGCATGACGTCGCAGGGCAGCTTCAGCATCACCACCTCGGACGACCGCGTGAGCGTCACCTACAGCGACAGCGGCGTCAGCATCGCGCTCGACCTGGGCAACAACGGCACGGTCGAGCGGCGCTGGACGATGACGCGCCTGGCGTTCATCGCCGAAGCCGGCTGATCTGCGTCGGGCGGCCGGCGCCGCGCCGCAGCGGATGCCCGACCGCACTGTGTTGGCGGACGATTGAGCCTCGGCGCGTGCAAATCCTGCGTTCTGCTTTCGATGGCGAACGGGCTCAAGCGCCTACGCCGTGTTGCAATCACCCACACCATGCACATCACCCGCCTTGCCTGTCTCATCGGTCTGACCCTGCCGCTGGCCTTGATGAGTTCCGCCACCCTTGCGCAAGCGCAGCCGCAGGCCGACACCAGCGTCGACGCGCTGGTGCGCGCGCTCAGCGGCGGGCCCATCACCCGCGCCTTCAAGCGCACCCAGCTGCCGGACGCCGGCAGCAGCCTGTGCGAAGGTCAGGCGCCGGCGCGCAGCGGCGGTACCAGCGTGGCGGCAGGGCAGGGCGGCGGCAACACGCGCAACCTCGAAGTCGTGCCCTACGCCGGCGACACCACGCCCGGCGTGAACCTCAGCGTGCAGTTCGCCCACGCCTCCGACAAGCTGACGCCGGCCGACCAGGCCCTGCTCGACCGCCTGGCCAAGGCGCTGCAAAGCAGCGATCTGGCCAATGACCGTTTCGCGGTGGCCGGCCACACCGACAGCACCGGTGACGCCCGCATCAACCTCGAACTCTCCTGCGCCCGCGCGCTGGCGGTGCGGCGCTACCTCGGCGCCAAGGGCGTGGCGGCGCAGCGGCTGTCGGCCTACGGTTTCGGCCAGACGCGCCTGCTGACGGCCGACCAGCCCACGGCCGCCGCCAACCGCCGCGTCGAGATCCGCAAGGCACCGGAATGACGCCGCGGCGCATGCCGCAGCCTCACGCCGGGAAAAGTGCCGCGGCGTGCCGCGCCAATCTCCCCACAATCCACCGGTGCTTTGCGCCGGCCCCAACAGCCGACACCGCCACTCGAGTTTTGGAACCGTCGTGAAACTGCGCCGCCTCGAACCGTCATCCCGTGTGCTGCTGTCCTTGTCCGTCGCCGTGGCCGCTGCGTTCGGTGCGCTGGACGCGCAGGCCGCCCGGCTGGCCATGGTGGTGGGCAACGACGCCTACCAAAGCGTCTCCAAGCTGCGCAACGCGCGCAACGACGCCCAGTCGCTGGCGCGCGAACTGGAGGCCGCCGGCTTCACCGTCACGCGCGTGCTCGACGCCACGCGCGACACGCTCAACGACCAGCTCGACGGCTTCCTGCGCCGCATCGAGAAGGGCGACGAGGTGGTGTTCTTCTTCAGCGGCCACGGCTCGCAGCCGCCGCAGATGGGGCCGTTCCTGCTGCCGATCGACATCCGCGTCACCGGCGAGCGCGCCATTTCGCGCGACGGCCTGTCGCTGGAACAGCTGGTCGACGACCTCAACCGCCGGGCCCGCTTTTCGCTGGTGATCGTCGACGCCTGCCGCGACGACCCGTTCCGCGAAACCACCGCCGGGCGTTCGTTGCCCGCCGGTTCGGGCCTGGCCCGCATCGAGCCGCCCAAGGGCAGCATGATCATCATGGCCGCGTCCAAGGGTCAGCAGGCACTCGACCGGCTTTCGAACAGCGACCCCGTGCCCAACGGCCTGTTCACGCGCGAGCTGGTCAAGCAGATGCGCACCAAGGGGCTGTCGGCGTCGGAGATGCTCAAGCGCGTGCGCACCAGCGTCGAGACTTCCGCGGCCACTGTGAACCATGCGCAGCGGCCCTCGCTGGTGGACGAGTCGTCGTCGGACTTCTTCTTCTACCCCGGTGGCGCCGCGCCGACCCCGGCGCCACCGCCCGCGGCCGCGTTCGTGGTGCCGGCACCGATTCCTGCGCCCTCGCCGGCACCCGCCGCCGCGCCGACCTATGCGCCGACGCCGGCGCCTGCGGTGGCTGCGCCGCGGCCGTCCACCGGCGCCGTCAGCGACGCACAACGCGAGTTCGATGCCTGGGAAACGGCGCAGCGCGGCAACACGCGCAGTGCCTTCGAAGGCTTCATCGCCCAGTTCCCGGAAGGCCGCTACACGCCGATCGCCCGCACCCGCATGGCGGCCGTCGGCGCTGCGCCCGCACCGGCCCCGACGCCGGTTGCGCGCCCACCCGCACCGGCGGCGGCGACCAACCCGCAGGTGGAGTTCGAGGTCTGGGACCGCGCCGCGACCAGCAAGCAGCGCGCCGACTACGAGAACTACCTGCGGCAGTACCCGAGCGGCCGCTACGCCGAGATCGCCCGCGCCGCGCTGGCCAAGCTCAAGTAGCGGCCTGCGCCGCGTTCACCGCTTCCACAGCCCCGTCGACACCTTCCACATGACCACGACGATGAAGAAGACCTTGCTCCAACGTGCCGTCCTGCCCGCTGCCGTGTGCGCCGCGTTCCTGATGGCTGCCGGCCCGTCGCTGGCGCAGACCTACACGAAGCAACAGCTGCAGGAAACTTACAGCAAGTTCCTGGGCGAAGAGGGCTACCGGCCCGAACTCACGCCGTCGGGCAACGTGCGCTTCCGCCGCGAAGGCAAGACCTACGTCATCTACGCCGACGAGAAGGATCCCACCTACTTCCGCCTGACGCTGTCGTTCAGCGCCGAGGACAAGAGCCCGGCGATGCGCAGCAAGCGTCTGGAAGGCCTGAACCTGGCCACCAGCGAGACCAAGGTCATCAAGGCCTATCTCGACAGCGACGGCGACCCGACGTTCTCGGCCGAGATGTTCCTCATCGTGCCGGGTGACTTCAAGACGACGCTGGCGCGCCTGCTGCGCGCGATGGACAGCGCCTACGAGAAGTACCAGACCAAGATGTGATTCGCGGCGCCCTGTTGATCAGGGCGCGGCAGACGGGTCGCCCACGCGGCCCAGGAACAGCGGCGTGCCGCTGGCCGTGTGCAGCACGGCGAAGACGAAGGCGCGGTCCACCGCGCAGGGCGGCGCCGGCAGGGTCAGCGACTTGGGCTGGAACGTGGCTGCCGCAGCGGCCACGGCCTCGCCGCCCCGTTCGTCGATCGTGATGCCGGCGGCGTGGTGCACGTCGTCCAGATGCACACCGCGCGCGCCGCGGCCGAGCATCGGCCGCAGGTCGGCGGCCGTCGTGAACACGGTCTTCACGCCCAGCTGTTCGAGCATCGGCTTCAGCGCTGCGGCTTTCGGTGCGATGTTGAACTTGGGCACCGACAGCTGACAGCGTTGCGGCTGCAGCGCCGACTGCCAGCGCGCCAGCTCGCTGCCCTTCAGATCCTTCAGCAGTGCGTCGACGTTGCTGGCCGCGCCGGGCAGGGCCATCAGCAGCGTGTAGGCCGAACCGGCGAAGGGCAGTGCATACAGCTGCGTCTCGCCGACACGTGCCTGCAGCACCGCACGGTCGTCGTGCAGCGTCGGCACCGGCTGGGCCGAGCCGGTGAAAGCTTTGCTCTCGGTGTTGGCGGCATCGAAAGGTTTGTCCCAGGCGCTGCGGAAGTGCACGGCAGCGGTCAGGGCCACCTGCGTCGATGACGACACGCTGCCCGCGGGCAGCAACTCGGCGATGCGGCCGGCGGTGTGGTCCGCCGTCCAGCGGTTGATCTGGACGCGTGCGGCTTCGGCGTCGCTCTTGAATCGGCCTTGCGTCGCATCAGCGCCATACCGTTGCGCCAGCCGCTGCGTGAAGCCCGACGGCACCGTGGGCGCCACGCTCGGCTCCAGCCACACGCGCCCGGCCATCACGAAAGGCGAGGGCGCCGTACCGCCGCCGAGTAGCTTCAGCAGGGCCGGCAGCCGTTGCCTGAACGGCCGCTTGTCGCCGCCGGCCGGAAACAGCGCCTCGATCTCGCGCTCCGCCGCACCCGCGGTGCCGGCGTGCACCATGCCCAGCGCGGTGGCGGTGGCCAGCGGCGACACCACCGCGTTGGCGCCGGTACCGGGCTGTCGCAGCATCGCGAGGCCCAGGTCGGCCAGCGCAGCTGCCGTGGTATCGGGCGCCGGCGTGTTGTGGGCGAGCGCGGCGCCGCACAGCGCCAGCAGCGCCGGGGCAACTTTCCAGCACATTGGGATCCTAAGCTTAGAATTCCACGTGGACAAGTTGTCGCG
>JADMIO011210317.1_pt1 | contig 51777 bp, 35 predicted proteins | sample 8958161 | NCBI WGS metagenome assembly JADMIO01 (sample SAMN16585339, study PRJNA669376) | soil metagenome | isolation source: Crop rotation soil | place: USA: Cullars Rotation, Alabama | collected 2011
CCGCGACTTCAAGTCACGTGAATTCCAAGCTTCGGATCCCACTGTGCTGGAAAGCGCGGCGACCATTTTTACGCTCTGCTTAATCGGCGCAAGACCGGCTGTGGGCCAAACGCCGACGCCGACGCCTACGCCCGCGCCGCAGCGCACGGGACGCTCCTACGGCGGCGGCGACACTATGAAGACGCCGCCTCCGCCAGGCCCGCAGGCTCCCTCGACCGTGACCTTCGCCGACGCCACGGCGCAGGCCAAGATTGCTTTCAGGCAGGCGGCCTCCGTCACTTCGCAGAAGTATCTGCTCGAATCAATGGGCGGCGGCGTCGCGATGTTCGACTACGACAACGACGGCCGGCTGGATCTGTATTTTACGAACGGCGCGCGGCTCGACGACCCCATGCCGAAGAATGCCATGCCGGACAAGCGCGACCCGAAATTCTGGAACCGGCTTTATCATCAAAAGCCGGACGGGACGTTCGAGGACGTGACGGACAAGGCGGGCGTGCAAGGCTCCGGCTACTCGATGGGCGCGGCCGCCGCCGATTACGACGGCGACGGCTTCGCTGACCTTTACGTTACCGCCTACGGCTCGAACATCCTTTACCGCAACCGGGGCGACGGCACGTTCGAGGACGCGACTAAGCGCGCGGGCGTTTCCGCGAGCGGTTGGAGCACGAGCGCGGGCTGGCTAGACTACGACCGCGATGGCCGCCTGGACCTTTTCGTCGCGCGCTACGCCGACTGGGATTTCGAGAAGGGCTCCATCTACTGCGGCGAGCTTCGGCCAGGCTTCCGCGCCTACTGTCACCCGGACAATTTCAAGGGCGCGTCGAACGTCCTCTTTCATCAAAAGGCGGACGGCAGTTTCGAGGACGTTTCTGCCTCTTCTAAAATCTCGGACCCGAATGGAAAAGGTTTGGGCGTGGCGTTCGCGGACTTCGATAACGACGGATTCGTGGACATCCTCGTCGCCAACGACAGCGTGCGGCAGCAGCTTTATCGTAACAAGGGCGACGGGACGTTCGAGGACCTGGCGCTGTTCGCGGGCGTGGGCTACGACGAGAACGGCAAGACGTTCGCCGGCATGGGCGTTGACGCGCGCGACTACGACAACGACGGCCTGCCGGACATCTTCATCACGGCGCTCTCGAACGAGACCTACCCGCTCTACCGCAACAACGGCGACCTCTCTTTCACCTACACGACGAACACGACCGCCGTGGGCCAAATCACGCTGCTCAACTCGGGCTGGGGCGCGCGCTTCGTGGACGCGGACAACGACGGACTCTTAGACATCTTCGTCGCGCAGGGGCACGTCCTAGACACGATAGAGAAGACCTCCGCTTATCTGAAGTACAAGCAGACGCCGCTCCTGATGCGCAACACTGGGAAGGGTTTCGTCAACGTCTCTGCGACCTCTGGGCCGCCGTTCGTGAACCCTCTGGCGGCGCGCGGCGCGGCCTTCGGCGATTTAGACAACGACGGCGACACGGACGTGGTCGTCGGAGTCGTGGACGGCGCACCCGTAGTCTTCAGAAACGAAGGCACAAAGAACCACTGGCTCGGATTGACGCTCGCGGGCGCGAAGCCCAACCGCAATGCCTTGGGAGCGCGCGTCACGTTGATTGACGCGAGCGGGCGGCAACAGGTGCGCGAAGTCACGACCGCCGGCAGCTATCTTTCCTCAAACGACCCGCGCGTCGTCTTCGGCCTCGGCGCGGCCGCAGCCGTCAAGTCACTTGAGATACGCTGGCCCAACGGCCACACGCAGAAGCTCGAACCTCTCGCCGTTGATCGTTATCACACGATTGAAGAGAGCGCGCGGGACGAAGGCGGCAAGGCCAGGTAAAAAACGCGAATTAAACTTTAGCGGCTGCATTCTTCCTGCTTCTATCTATTTGTTTGCTTGTTCCCGCATCTTCTGCCGCAGGTCGCGCACGGCCGCGTCGTTGGACAATCCGTAGAGTGTCAGCACCAGCTCGAAGAGCGAGACGAAATAGAGCTTCTCCTGGCGGAAGTCCGCGTGGACGCGGCCTTGCAGGAACGGCGGCAGGGAAGTCTCCTTCTCGCCCTTCAATAGCGCCGGCAGGACCGTGGCCTTAGTCACTTCGTTGCCGGAGACCAGCCGCTGCTCGAAGAGGTCCGCCTCGGCCGAGACCACGAAGCCATGCTGCGGGTCGTCCGGGCGGACGTTGTTTCGCTTGCGCACGTAGTCGGGCGTGCCGACGACCAGCACGAAATCGCTGCCGTGGACTCGCTCTACGAAGCGCGCGATGTTAGCGCCGATACCCATGTTCTCCCACTGGTCCAGGATGACCGCGACGCCCTGGTTCTTCAGGTCGCCGGCCAACTGCGCGACCCAGCGCTCGTCGGCCGCCTCGCCCCAGGCGTAGCTGATGAAACAACTGGGGGCCAGACGCCCGCGCTCGTCCACCAGCCGTTTGACGTAGACCATCTCGGCCTCAAACGCGGTGCGGCGATCCGTCAGCGCCTTCTCCTCGTTGACCACGGCCTGCTGCTTCGCCGGCAGCGCGAGCAACTCGTCGGGCTGCGGTAAAACAATCTCCTCGCCACACTCCTCGCAGCGCATCGAGCGCTTCTGCTCCGCGAGCCGCTTCATCACGACGCTACGCTCCTGGACCTGGCCGCAGTTGTTGCAGGCCAGCGGCGTGAACCTTCTCACGCGCACCTTGCGCCGTGCGAGGAATCCTTCGAATAGCGCCTGGAAGAGCTGGCGCGCGTAGGGCGGGGTGTCGGCCGCGTAGTAGAGCACCAGCTCTATCTCGCCGGCGCGCTCCTCGGTCTGGCGGAAGCCGCAAACGTAGCCTTCCGTCTCGTACTGCGCCTGATGATGCCAGTGGTTCGTGCGCGTGAAGGTGTTGGTGTAGCCGAGCAGGACGACCAGCGCGGCGTAGACGTTCTCGACCGCGCCGGTGATGCGGTAGGCCACATCCTCCCTGATGATCGCCGCCGCCTCGACACTCGGGCGCTTCTGTTTGATGAGGGCGGGGAAGACCAGATACGTGCTGCGGCCGAGCGTCTCGCGGAAGCAGAGGTTGCGGTTGAGGAAGAGCGAGGTGGCCGCGTCGAGCAGTGCGTCGCGCTCGTCCGGTTCGAGCTTCGACAGTTCCGGGAACTCGTAGCCGCCGCGCCGCACCAACGCCTCGTCGAGCGCGCCTAAATCTTCCTGATTGCGGCCCGCCTGCAAGACAATTGACGACGCCAGATTGATGAGCAGGTCCGGGGCGAGCAGGACGGCCTGGCTTTCGGCCGAGCCGCGCAGGACCTTGACGAAGCCGTGCGTCTCAAGGTGCTTGACCGCCGTCATCATCTCGCCGTCGCTGAATTCCCAGGCCGGGTCTGTCGCCTGCAACCGCTCGCGCAACTGTTCACGCGTGACCAGCACACGCGGCCCCTGGCTCTCTTTGAGCTTGAGGACAAAATCTTTCGTGCGCTTGAAGGTGTCGGTCGTCACCGTCGCCGTCATCGCATCCCAATCAATCAGCCCCTTGATGAGTCCCACCAGCGCGTCAACGCCTTCGCCCGTATAAGCACTGGTCGCAAGATAGCCGCCTGTGATGCCACGATCTTTGCAGAACGCCTCGATCTCGTCCTTCGACAGGTTGGACACGCCGCGGTCAGCCCGCGCGCCGACGAGAATCGTCGGCACGGCACGGCCGTCGCCCGGCAGTTGTTTGAGCCAGTACTCGACGCCCTCCAGCGGCTCCTTCACGTCCGTCGGGTCGAAGAGCAGCAGCGCCAGGTCAACGTCATCGAGGAAGAGCGCATGGACCAGCCTGTAATAACTCTGCCCGGCGAAGTCCCAGAGCACGGCCTCGCACTCGGTCCCGTCCTGGCGAGTCGTGCCCCACTCCTTCATGGCCCAGAACTGCTGGCCGTGCGTCGAAAAGGTCTCGCGGAACTTACCCTCCGCGAGTCGCCAGCCGAGGCCGGACTTGCCGACGCCGCTGTCGCCCACGAGCGCCAGCTTGGCCGTCGTGTAGTTGACGGTCGGGGTCAGGTTGGCGTGGCGCAGGATGGCGTCGTAATCCAGTTGCCAGATTCGCACCTCTTCAGAGTTCTGCTCGCCGTAGGTCGCGACGATGTCGTTGCGTAGTGGGTGAAACACGGGAGCCGCGCGAACATAGGTCGAGCCCTGACTCTCATCCAAGACAGAGAGTAATTGCCAGTCTTTGCAGCGCCACAACCTGACCGATTCGCCGTGGCCCTTCGAGAGGAGAAAGCGCCCGTCTGGAGAGACGGCGACGCCTGTTACCGTCTCAGTGTGACCTTCCAGCGTTCTTTCGAGCGCACCTGTCTCGAAATCCCAGATGTAAATTCGCTGGTCGTCGCACCCGGCAATGACCTTCTTGCCGTCCGGCATAATGGTGAGGTCCATCAGCGCTTCATTGTGTCCCTTTATAGTTCTGACCTGATTGCAGGTGGCGACTTCAAAAACAGCGAGTTCGACCGAGTCCAGGGGGATGACTATAAACTGCCCGTCAGGAGTTATCTCGACCATACCCTGCTCGTAGCCTAAATCGGTCACGGGGAAGTCATTTATTACTTCGCCGGAATCAACATCCCAGACCTCGAACGAGAGGTCGTCCGCCCCCGAGATGATCCTCTTGCCGTCCGGCGTGACGGCCACCCCCATCACTCTTTCGCTATGATCCTTGAAAGTCCTTAACTTCGCGCCGGTGGCGATGTCCCACAATTCGATATCATTGCCGGCGGGGGTGATGATCTGTTGACTGTCCGGCGTGATAGCCACGTCAAAGATGAACCCTTTCTTCACCGGCAGGGTGTGTAACTCTTCGCCGGTCGAGGCGTCCCAGATTTTGATGGTTTCGTCGTCCGAAGGTGTGACCAGCTTGCTGCCATCGGGCGTCCACTTCATCCGGTTGATCTTGATGGTGTGGCCCTTCAGTGTGTGCAGCAAGGTCCAGCCCGGCGGGTTGACTTGCGGTTCTAGGTTGGGCATGACTGCTCTCCTCTGCGGCGTCGTGCCTCGTTCCGAAGGTCAGAGCGGAAGCGAGATGAGGCGTCGCGCGGGTCCAAAAGGTTCGACTGCGGCGGCGGGATTATACCCCGTTTCGGGATTTATCCGGCGACGAATCGCGCCGCGCTGCCCTTCGTTGACACGGGCGCGCGCGGCGGGTATTTTCCGAAGTGTTTGAAGGAGTCGCCGGGCGCGAGAGGCCGACGACATGGAGACTTTGAGGAAGTCCGCCTTCACCGTTAACTCCCCGATTGCCCGTGAGGCTCGCTGTCCTGTTATAGTAATCAAATGTTCAGGTCTTATCCCGCGCGCTCCGTCTTCGGCCGCGCTTTCTCTTTTCTAGTCGTCTTTATCTTAACGCAAGCGCCGCTCTCTCTCCTCGCGCAGACGCCCGACGCTACTTCCACCAAGCCGCAGCAGCAAGGCATGGGCGGCGTCTCGACGGGCGAGGCGAGGACGTACACGTCTAAGCGCACGGTCGGCATCGTGGACCCGCAAGCCCCTATGGTCTTCGAGGACGTGACGGCGCGGACGGCGCTCGCGAATTTCCAGCATCGCTCGGGGAGCCCGCAGAAGGACTACATCGTCGAGACGCCGTCGGGCGGCGTCGCCATCTTCGATTACGACGGCGACGGGCTGCCGGATATTTATCTCGTCAACGGCTCGACCCTCGCCGCCCTGCAAGGCAAAGAGAAGCCGCCGCGCGCCGCGCTCTTTCGCAACAAGGGCAACTGGCAGTTTGAAGACGTGACGGACAAGGCGGGTGTGGCGAACGAGCGCTGGGGCTTCGGCGTCGCCGTCGGCGACTACGACAACGACGGGCGGCCAGACCTCTACGTCGGCAACTTCGGCGTCTCGCGCCTGTACCACAACAACGGCGACGGCACGTTTACAGACGTGGCCGAGAAGCTCGGCGTCGCGCGCAAGGGCTGGAGCACGGGCGCGACCTTCGGCGACTACGACCGCGACGGCCGCCTGGACCTTTTCGTCCCAGGCTACCTCGACCTGGATTTGAACAATCTGCCGCCGAACCCGAGCGAGGCCGGGAAGCCCGGACAATTGGCACAGAACTTCTGCCAGTTCCGCGGCACGCCCGTCATGTGCGGCCCGCGCGGCCTCAAGGGCGAGAGCGACACGCTCTACCATCAGAAGGCGGACGGCACGTTCGAGGACGTGAGCGTCAAAACTGGCACAAACGATCCCGGGAAATTTTACGGCTTCAGCTCCGCCTTCGTTCACGCCGACGACGACGACCTGCTCGACCTGATAGTCGTCAACGACTCGACGCCGAAGCTGCTCTACATCAACAAGGGCGACGGCACGTTCGAGGAGACGGGCTACCCTTCGGGCGTGGCCCTGAACGAGAACGGGCGCGAGCAGGCGGGGATGGGCCTCGGCATCGGCGACTACGACAACGACGGCCGCGTTGATCTCTACATCACGAACTTTTCGGACGACTCGAACACGCTGCTCCACAACGACGGCAACGGCAACTTCACGGACCTGACTTTCCAGGCCGGCCACGGCGAGACGACCGTCCCGTTCCTCGGCTGGGGCACGACCTTCCTGGACTTCGACAACGACGGCTGGAAGGACGTGCTCGTCGCCAACGGCCACGTTTACCCGGCGGTTGACGCTCACCAGTGGGGCACGAGCTGGGCGCAGCAACTGCTCCTCTTCCGCAATCAGGCGACTGGCAGGTTCGCGCGCGTCGGCGCTGCACCGGGCAGCGGCCTCGCCATCGCCATCCAAGCGCGCGGCCTAGCCGTCGGTGACCTCGACGGCGACGGCTTGCTCGACGCCGTCGTCAACAACATTGACTCGAAGCCGACCGTGCTCAGGAACGTGACCAAGCCCATGGGCCACTGGCTCTCACTCCGGCTAATCGGCGACGCTTCTAAGAAGACCTCTAGGGACGCCATCGGCGCGGTCGCTTACGTGACGACGGGCAAGCTGCGCCAGCGCCAGGACGTTGTGAGCGGCGCGGGCTATGCTTCGCAGAACGACCAGCGCGTCCACTTCGGCCTGGGCGACGCGACCAAAGTTGACAAGCTCGAAATCGTCTGGCCGAACGGGACAACCGAGACCTTCAACGTCCCCGGCGCGGATCGCCTCCTGACGCTCACGCAGGGCAAAGGCGTTTCCGACAAAACAAAGGAGCCGCGATAAACGCCCTTTCCGCGGCCCGCGCCCGCGAATTCTCGTCAGTCTCGCGCGGGCCGGACCTCACGCCCCGCTGAAATCTTTTTGACTCTAGCTTTAGAAAAGTGTTGACAGACCGGAAAAACTATATTACTTATTACTTCGTTCGGTAAGGCAACAAACTTCGGACGGTCGCACTTAACGTTTAAATTCAATTCGTCGAAATACAGAAAGCTTGAGCGCGGTGGACTGCGTCTCGGGCTCAGTCTATTGTTCGGCTCGAAAATTTTTGCTTCCCCCTCCAGCAGGGTGCAAGCGTAACCGTCAACTCTTCCTGTCTCCAAACGAGGTTTAGCTATGACGACATGCCGGAGAATCACGCATCTTCTCCCAGGGGTCGGCGCTCTCTGCTTATTACTCGCCGTCTTCGCGCTTCCCACTTACGGGCAAACTAACAAGGGTACGATTAAAGGAACCGTCACGGACCAGAACGGCGGCGTCGTCCAGAACGCCGTGGTCGTGGTCACCAACGTCGGGACCAACGCCGAGCGCACAGTCAGCACCAGCGACGACGGCACGTACGAGGCTCCGCTGCTCGACCCAGGCAACTACAAGGTGAGCGTCAGTGCCCCCACTTTCTCGACCGCGACGCAAGAGAACGTCGTCGTTCAAACGTCCAGCACACAGGTCGTGGACATCACGCTGACGGTGGGTGATGTCGGCGGCACAGTCACTGTGACGGCGGCCCCGACGCTCGTCGAGAGTGAGACCAGCGAGCGCGGCGCAGTCGTGACGGGCCGCGAGGTGACCGAGTTGCCGCTCTCCGGGCGCAACTTCACGCTGCTCGCGACGCTCACGCCCGGTGTGGCGCGCGCCTCCAACGCGGGCTTCGGCGGCTCGGGCCCCGACGCGCGCCAGTTCAACAACGGCGACCCGCGCGCCGGCTCCGGCGGCCCGAACGCTTCCAACGCGCAGGGCGACACGCCGACGGCACGCTTCGCGCGCTCCGGCGCGGGCACGCTGACCGTCAACGGCCAGCGCCCGACCAACAACAACTTCTCGCTCGACGGCGTTGACAACAACGAGCCGCAGTTCGGCACCATCGGCGTCTTCCCGAACCCGGACGCTATCGCCGAGTTCAAGGTCACGACCAGCGTGCCTCCGGCCGAAGTCGGGCGCGCCGCCGGGGCCGTCATCAACACGACGACGAAGTCCGGGACCAACGAGTTCCACGGCTCGCTCTACTACTACGGGCAGAACTCGGCGCTCAACGCCTTCCACCCGATTCTCAAACGCGACCGCGCACAGGCCATCTCGCGCGGCGACACCTTCGTCCCCGACAAGGCCGTCCAGCAGATTCACGAGTACGGCGGGACGGTCGGCGGCCCCATCATCAAGAACAAGACCTTCTTCTTCTTCGACTACCTGGGCCAGCGCAACAACATCCCGTTCCCGTTCACCTCGACGGTCCCGACGGCGCTTTCGCGTACCGGAAACTTCTCGGAGTTCCCGACCATCCGCGACCCAGCGACCTGCCATCCGGTCACGGACCCTGGCCCTCCACCGACGACGACCACAGTCTGCGACCCGTTCCCCGGCAACATCATCCCGGCGAACCGAATCAGCCCGATTGCGCAGAGGATTCTGTCGCTCTACCCGCTGCCGACGAGGAACATTTTTAACCCCAGCCAAGGGAACGCCAACTACGCCTCGCAGCGCCAGAACCGCGAGGAGATTGACAACTTCGGGATCAAGATTGACCACCGCATCAGCAGCAACAACTCTCTGACGGGGCGCTTCAACAATCAAGACCTGAAGAACGTCCGCGAGAACTTCTTCCCGGTCTCGGTGACGGGACCCCCGGGACTGCCGACCGCTGGCTTCGGCGCAGGCGAGGAGGTTGGCAACACGCGCCAACTCGTCATCACCGACACGCACACCTTCAGCCCGTCCGTGCTGAACGAGTTCCGCTTCGGCCTGACCAAGATCAACATCGGCATCAACAACTGCGGCGTCCTCGGCGCGTGCGGCGTCAGCCCGACCTGGAGTAGTGATGTCGGCATCCCGAACTCGAACCTCGGCACCGAAGAGACCACGGGCGGCCTCGGTCTCGGGACCACCGGCACGGGCTTCGTCGAGTTCCTGGGCGACGGCGGACTCTTCCGCGCCAAGAGCACGAACCCGTACTTCGCCGACACGCTGACGATCATTAAGGGCAACCACATCGTCAAGACGGGCGGCGAGGCGCGCGTGCGTTACCTGAACACGGTCTGCGGCGGCTGCGCCGGTGCGGAGAAAGGCCAGATTGGTTTCGGCGACGGCAACACGGGCAACGCGCAGGCCGACATGCTGCTCGACCTGCCGGGCTTCGCCCAAAGGAGCCGGACCATTGGCGGCCCCTTCAACCTGCGCATGCAGGAGTACGGCCTCTTCGTGCAGGACGATTGGAAGGTCAACGACCGGCTGACGCTGAACCTCGGCCTGCGCTGGGACCTGCTGCCCGGCCCGACCGCCCCGACGGAAGCTGACGGGCGCTTGAGCTACTACTTCCCAGAGGAGCGGCAAGTCGTCGTGGCGGGCAGCAGCGGCGACCGCCTCGTCGAGTTGGACAAGAACAACTTCGGCCCGCGCATCGGCTTCGCCTATTCGATCAATAAGGATAAGACGTTCATCATGCGCGGCGGCTACGGCCTGCTCTACACGCTCGACGGCGTGGACTACCCGCCGGGCGTGCGCAACCCGCCGTTCACCAACATCTCGTTCGCGAACTTCACGCTCGCGCAGGGGCCGCCGGTCATCACAGAGGGCATTGACCCCGTCAACGTCCCGGCCGGCACGAGCCTTTTCACAGTGGACCGCCACCAGCTCAATCGGGTCGCAGACCTTCGGCCGCATACGCGACAATGTCGTCAGCAACTCGCGCCGGATTCAATTAGGGGTGAAGCTCAACTTCTGAGCCACGCCTGAAAGGGTTCCCACTCAAGGGCCGTTGGCGACGCGGGCTACGGTCTGCCCGCTAAGGATATTTTTTTCTCCCTCTTCTCTCGAACGGGCGCGGCCCGTTCAGAGTGCGGCCTTTTTTCTTGCAAAAAATGAACCCGCGATAGCAGAATAAGCACCTACATTCTGCTTGGGCGCTTACTAGTCTGGCGTCTCTGTTATTAAAGAGCCCTTTGAAAGCTCACCCAACCTACAGACAGCGGCTCAGCCCGGAGGCTTAGATACCTCTTATGTCCTTTTTTACGCACGACGTATTTATCAGCTACCGTCATTTAGACAACAAGGCCGGATGGGTTAACGACTTCACGGAGAAGTTGAGGGTCGAGCTTGGGTACAGGCTGGGCCGCGAGCCGAACATCTGGCGCGACCCGACTATCACGGGGGCCGATTACTTCGCCGACGTGATTATGGAGCACCTGGAGAAGTCGAAGATCCTGATCTCGATCCTCTCGCCGGGCTACGTTGACGCCAGCTCGGCGTGGTGCATGAAGGAGCTGAGCGAGTTTTACCGGCTGGCGGAGCGGAACATAGGCGTCCGCGTCGGTAACAAGTCCAGGTGCGTGAAGGTCGTCAAAACGTACCTCCCGCGCGACGAGCACCCGGCGGAGTTGCAGGGCCAGACGGGCTACGAGTTCTTCGAGCAAGACCCGGACGCGAACAGGCCGCGCGAGTTCAGCCACCTGCCCGAAGGGCACCAGCACGACAGATACCTGGACAGAATTGACCAGCTCGCGTGGGACATCAAAGAACTACTCAAGGCGATAGACGGCGCGGAGCCACCCAAGCCGCCAGACCGCGAGCGCACCGTTTACCTGGCGCAAACCACCCCCGACCGCTCCAAGGACTGGGACAGCATCAAGGACGAATTGGTCCGACGCGGCTTTCACGTTCTGCCGGACGAAGAACTCCCTGAGACAGCCGTCGAATACCAGCAGGCCGTCGGCGAGAACCTGAAAAAGGCACGCCTCTCCATCCACCTCATCGGCGAAAGGTACGGCAACACGCTCGCGGGCGAAGCCGAAAAGTCTGTCGCCTACATGCAGAACGAGCTGGCCGCCGAGCGCAGCAGTGAAGACCCCACTTTCGCGCGCATTATCTGGATACCGCCCGGCCTCAAACCCAGCGGCGAATACCAGTCAAGGTTCGTCCAAGCCCTCAGGACCAACGCCGACGCGCAGAAAGGCGCGGAGGTCTTGGAGAGGTCTTTCGAGGAGCTGAAGAACAGGATCATCGAAAAGCTCACGGCCCCCACGCCCCAGCCTCAGCCGCCGCCCGACGCCGACGAGTTGGTACGCATTTACCTGATGTGCGACAAGCCGGATTTTAACGCGGCCAAGCAAGTCAGGGACTACCTGTTCAACCGGAAGTACGAGGTGATACTCCCGGCCAGAGAGGGAGACGAGAAGCAGGTCATACAGTATCACAAGGACAACCTGCTGGAGTGCGACGCGGCCCTCATCTTTTACGGGTACGGCAACGAGTTCTGGCTCCACTCAAAGCTCTCGGACATGAGGAAGGCCGCCGGATGGGGGCGGGCCAAGCGCATGCTTTGCAAGGCCATCTACATGGGAGCCCCCGAGGCCGAATACAAGCAGGACTATAAGACCTGGGAGGCGATGCTGCTGGCCCCGCCCGGCTACGAAGCATTGTCGGAGGCCGCGCTGGACCAGTTCATCGCCTCCATAGAGGGCGCGCGGGGCGAGCTTGCGCAAACCGGAAGTGGAGGGCCTAGATGATAGAGCAGGCACAATTAATCTCTAATCCTTTCCCCGGCCTGCGCCCGTTCGAGACGTGCGAGCACGAACTCTTCTTCGGCCGCGACGGCCAGAGCGATGAGGTGCTGACCAGGCTGCGCGACGCGCGCTTCGTGGCGGTCGTCGGCACTTCGGGGAGCGGCAAGTCGTCGCTGGTGCGCGCTGGCCTGCTGCCGGCGCTGTTCAGCGGGCACATGATGAGCGCCGGCTCGAACTGGCGCGTCGCCGTCTTCCGTCCCGGCAGTAATCCCATAGGCAATTTGGCCGTGGCCTTGAGCGAGCCAGACGTGTTCGGTGCCGCTGACCGCGAAGGCGCGAGCGCGAAGCTGATGACCATTGAGAGGACTTTGCGCCGCAGCTCGCTCGGACTGCTTGAGGTCGTCGGCCAGGCCAGGATGCAGCCGCAGGAAAATCTGTTGATTCTCGTGGACCAATTCGAGGAGCTGTTCCGCTTCAGGAAGAAGACTGCGGCCGCGCACCCTGAGGACGAGGCGGCGGCCTTCGTCAAGCTCCTGCTTGAGACGAAACAGCCGGGCGTCTCCGTCGAAGAGAAGCTGCCTATTTACGTCATCCTGACGATGCGCTCGGACTACCTCGGCGATTGCGCGAACTTCTGGGGACTGCCCGAAGCCATCAACGAAGGCCAATATCTGATTCCGCGCATGACGGACGACGACCGGCGCGAGGCCATCAACGGCCCCATCATCCTCGGTGGGGCCAGCGCCACGCCGCCGCTCGTCAATCAACTCCTGAACGACGCGGGCGACGACCCCGCGAGCCTGCCCATTCTTCAGCACGCGCTGATGAGGACGTGGGACTACTGGAAGCTGCACGCGCGACCTGACGAGCCACTAGACCTCCCGCACTACGAAAAAATCGGCGGGATGGAAAATGCGCTCTCTAACCACGCCGACGAAGCTTACCTGGAACTCTCGCCGGAGTTGCAGGGAGTCGCCGAGAAGCTGTTCAAGTGCCTGACCGAGAAGGAGGCCGACAGCCGTGAGGGTCGCCGCCCGTCCACCGTCGGGGAAATCTGCGCCGTCGCCGAGGCCGAAGAAGAAAAAGTCAAGACCGTCATCGAGAGCTTCCGCCGCGAGGGCCGTTCTTTCCTGATGCCGCCGCCAGGCGTGCCGCTCACGGCCGACACTTTGATAGACATCTCGCACGAGAGCTTAATCCGAGGCTGGCAGCGCTTGCGAGCGTGGGTGGACGAAGAGGCGCAGTCCGCGCGCCAGTACAAACGGCTGGCGGACACGGCCGCGGGCTTCCCCAAAGAGGAAACCTATCTGCGCGACCCCGCGCTTCAGATAGGTCTCAAGTGGCTCGAAGACAACAAGCCGACGAGAGCCTGGGCCATGCGCTATCACCAGGGCTTCGACAAGACAACCGAGTACCTCGCCGCGAGCAAGGCCAACCGCAAGGCGGAGGAAGCCGAGAAGGAGCGCCTACGTAAAGAAGAGGTCGAGCGCGAACTCAGACACGCCGAAGCCATCGCGGCCGAGCAGAAGCGCCGCGTCAAGCTGCTGCGCCTCGGGCTCGCGTTGTTGTCCGTGCTCTTGATAGGCATGCTCGGCCTGACCGTTTACGCCTTCAAGCAACGGGCGAGCGCACAGAACGCGCTGGGGGAGGCCAAGACGCAAGCAGCTAACGCGGAGAAAGCTAAAGCCGACGCGGAGGCGCAAAGAAACAATGCGCTGCAAGCTACAGAGGAGGCCGACAAGCAGAAGAATAGAGCGCAAGAGGCATTAAGCATGGCCGAGTCCGAGCGGGACAGAGCTAAGAGGGCCGAGATGAAAACCGCCGAGCAGCGTGACGCGGCCAACCATGAGCGCGCAGAGGCCGTGAAGCAGCGAGACATCGCGCGGCGGGCGACGAGCGAGGCCGAAAAACAGAAAGGGATAGCTGAAAAACAGAAGGGGATAGCCGAGCTTGCGCTGGCCGATGCGCTCAAGGCCAAGACCGATGCTGAATCGTCCAGAGCGGCCGCCCTCCTGGCCCAGCAGGAAGCTGTGCGGGAGCGAGACGCCGCCGAGAAAGCTTTAAAGATCGTGAAAGACATTGACCTCTCCGCCGACTACTCCGTCTCGGTCATGCGCGGCCACACGCAACCTCTGAAAAAGGTCTCCTTCAGCCCGGACGATTCAATGGTCATGACCAGTACGGCACCCGTCAATACGCCTGTTGAATTTCTTGCGTGGGACCCGCGGACGGGGGGGCCGATATTCTGGCCGCCGAATCAGCCGAACTCCGACGCTCCTACGTTTTCGACCTTCAGCGAGAGCGGCAAGCTGGCGCTGATCACCAGTAATTTCCATAACGACACCACCACACACCTCTGGGACATGGAGACAGGCAAATCCCTCGCGGAGATGCCGTGGACAGAGTTGATAGTCGGGAACTCCGTGTTTAGCCCGGACGATAGATTTATCGTCGTCAACGACATAGAGGGCGGCCGGGTGGCCGTGTTCGACGCGAAAACTGCGGCAGAGCTTGGAGACCTTGAGAGCGGTTTGCCGAGCGCGGAGATGGCGTTCAGTCCTAACAGCAAACTGCTGGCTACGGTCGAGCCGGGTGCTCTGGTGATAGTCTGGGACGTTGTCTCGCGACAAAAAGTGGCGGAAATTCGCGGCCATCTCGGCGGGGTAAATCAGGCGAGCTTCAGCCCTGACAGTAACCTTGTCGTGACGGCCAGCGCGGACGGGACCGCGCGCCTCTGGGACGCGCGGACGGGCAAGGAATTAGACAAAGCAAAAATGGCCCACGAAGGCCCCGTGAACAGCGCGCGATTCGACTCTGAAGGCAGATACATCGTGACGACGAGTAAGAACCGCGCGTACCTTTGGGAGCCTAAGTCGCCGGGCGACTGGACCGAATTGTCCGCGAACTCCCCGACCATCCTCGCGGGGCACGAGCGCGATGTGACCGACGCGGTCTTCACGCGCGACGGCAACTGGGTCGTCACCATCAGTCAGGACCGCACGGCGCGACTCTGGCGTGCGAAGACCGTGCCGCCGCGCCCGAACGAGAAGGGCATCGTGGGGCCGCCCGTCGTCGCCAGCCGTGCCGTTTTCCGCGGCCACATCAAACCGCTGACCAGTGTCGCGGTGAGTAAGAAAAATTCTGACTACGTCGTCACGGGCGGCGAGGACGGGACGGCGCGCGTCTGGAGTCTGAAGGACATAGGCACGTTCAGCGTCGGCAAGTTGGAGGTCAAAGCGGAGCCGTCCACGCTCACCGGCAAGTGCCCGCTCGCCGTTAAACTCACGGGCGCGATCACGGCCGAAGGCGGCGCTGGCGTGGTCAAGTACAAGTTCGTGCGCAGCGACAATACGTCGAGCCTCGAACAGGAGTTAATCTTCGACGCGCCCGGCACGAAGGAGGTGAGCGACGAGCGTATCGTCGGCGCGACCGGCTGGGGGGAGATTCAGATTACGGAGCCGGCCGCGATGAAGTCCGAGCGGGCGTCGTTCACAGTGACGTGCGAGGGAGTTGAACAGGGCGTGCTGACGGACGAGCAGCTACGGCAGATCATGCCCAACTCGACGGCCGCGAACAGGGCGCTCTACCTCCCGCGGATACGCAAGGCCATGGAGGAATTTGGCATTGATACGCCTGTGCGGCAGGCGGCGTTTCTGGCCGAGGTCGGCTTCAATACGATGGATTTGACTAAACTGGAAGGGCAGAATACTGACGCACACTACGAGGAGAAGTACGGCTACCGCAAAGACCTCGGCAACTACGAGGCGGGCGATGGGGCGAAGTACAAGCCGAGGGGCGCGTTCGATGTTATCGGGCGCTCGCTTTACCAGGCGTACAGCGATCCCCTCGGAGTTAACCTGCTAGAAAAACCCGAGCTGGCCGCTTCCCCCGAAGTGGCGTTCAGGACGGCGGCACTCTTCTGGCAGAAATACAACCTGAACGATTTGGCCGACAAGGCGGACAGCATCGAGCCTATCGCGAAAATCGTCTTCGGTGAATTCCAGGAACCCGAAAAGCAGCAGGCTTATTTCGAGCGCGCCAAATCAGTGCTGAGGGCTAACAGCAGGTAACAGCAAGAGACTCTTTAGAAGCCCACGGGGACGCCGTCGTTGCGCGGGTCGCTCGCGCCTAGGCGGACGTTCGTGCCTTCCTCGATCATGACGCCTTCGGCGCTGGCAAGGTTGCGCGGGTCCGTGGCCTCTTCGAGTTTGTGGCCGCGTGATTCGAGCGCGCGCATGGTGTCGGCCGAGAGGCCATAGGGTTCGTACCGGACGGCGTCCGGGAACCATTGATGATGCACGCGCGGCGCGTCAATGGCCTGCTGTATGTTCATCCGGTGGTCTATGACGTTGACGATGATTTGCAGGACGGCGTTGATGATTCTCGCCCCGCCGCGCGCGCCCACCGCGAACCAGACGGAGCCGTCTTTCCTCAAGACAATCGTCGGCGTCATCGAAGAGAGCGGGCGCTTGCGCGGCTCAATCGAGTTGCGCTCGCTCTGAATCACGCCCCACAGGTTCGGCGTCCCAGGCCGCGCCGTGAAATCATCCATCTCGTCGTTGAGCAGAACGCCGGTCCCCCTGGCGGTCACGCCCGAGCCGTAGAGGTCGTTGAGCGTGTAGGTGTTCGCGACCGTATTGCCCTGAGCGTCTATGATGGAGAAGTGCGTGGTCTCGCCCGTGCGGTTCTCTTCCGTCAGGCCGCCGCGAATCTCCGCGCTCGTCGAGGCTTGGTCCAGTTTGATGCTGGCGCGGCGACGCGCCGCGTAAGCCTTGTCAATCATCGCGGCCGCTGGGACCGCGACGAAATCTGGATCGCCCATATACTCTGCGCGGTCTGCGTAGGCGCGGCGCATCGCCTCGACGAGCAGGTGATACTTCGCGGCCGCGAGCGGGTTCATCGCGGCGAGGTCGTAGCCTTCGAGGATGTTCAGCATCTCCATCAGGACCGCGCCGCCCGAAGACGGCGGGGGCATGGAGAGGATTTCGTAGCCGCGGTAAGTCTGGCGCAGCGGCTCGCGCTCCTTCGGCCTGTAGCCCTTCAAATCTTCGAGCGTGATGAGGCCGTTGTGCCGTCGCATATCGTCCGCGATGAGGCGCGCGGTCTGGCCCTCGTAGAACTCGCGCGCGCCGAAGCGTTGCAGCCGCGCGAGCGTCGCGGCCAGCTCGGGCTGGCGCAACGTGTCGCCCTCTTTGAAAGGACTTCCCCCGTTCAGGAAAATCCTGCGGCTGTCTTCGTACGCCGAGAGCTTCTTCTCGTGGTCGCGAAACGTACCGGCGACGCGGAGGCTCAACGTAAAACCCTGAGCGGCGAGTTTGCGCGCGGGCTCTATGAGCTGCGCCCAGGTGAGTTTGCCCGAGCCGTATTTTTTAAGCGCCAGCTCCAGGCCCGCGACCGTGCCGGGCACGCCCGAGGCGCGATAGCCGACGGTCGAAGAGCCTTCGCCCTTAATCAACTCGCCGCGCGCGTCCAGAAACATGCCGCGCGTCGAAGAGAGCGGCGCGACCTCGCGGTAATCAATCGCGACCGTCTTGCCGTTGCTGAGCCGTATCAGCATGAATCCGCCGCCGCCCAGGTTGCCCGCCTCCGGGTAGACCACGGCCAGCGCGAAGGCCACCGCGACGGCCGCGTCCACGGCGTTGCCCCCGCGCCGCATCACCTCCGCGCCGATAGCGGACGCGAGCCTGCTCGTCGAAGCGACCATCGCGTGCGGCGCGCGCACAGGCTGACGCCACGAAGGCGCGGGAACGCCCTGTGAGAATGAAACGCCTTGCGCGCACAGCAGGAGTGCAAGCAATAATGAAGCGATTGAAAATCGTCTCGTCATCGCCGGATGGGTTAAAGCACTCTGTCGTAGATTTCTCGTAATTGAAGGACGCCCTGGATGCTGGGCAAATTAACTTCGGCTTCAAGCGACTGTACTACCGTCTGTAGCCACTGCCTGTCGCTCTGTTTCGCGAAGTGCTCGACCCGGCATTCATCCTGGGACACGAGCACGTACTCGCTCAAGGATTCGATCCCGCGATAGTGTGCGAACTTTTGCCCACGGTCATATGCCGCCGTGGACGCGGAAAGGACTTCGACGATCAGAGTGGGATTAAGCAGCGTGTCAACGTGAGCGTCCTCGAATTTCGCTTCACCGCAGACGACGACCACGTTGGGATAGGTATACAGGCCGGTCGCAGAAACTTTGACCCGCATGTCGCTGACATACACTTCGCAAGGCCGACCTCTGAATTGCTGGCGTAGGTCCGCGCCGATATTGAGCCCTATCAGATTATGCTTCCGGCTCGCGCCGGACATGGCGAACATCTCGCCTCTGAAATATTCGCTCTTAAATTCCGCCTCGCGTTCGACCGTCAGGTACTCCTGCGGGGTTAGATATGTTTTCAGTTGAGTTGACATAAAGCGCCTCCGACTTAGAGAAACGGGTGGACACCGTAACACCACGGGGACGCGGCTCGACAAACACAGGGGTGGACTCGATTCTTCTACCGCGCCGGAGGAGTCAATGATACACTACGCGCCCGGCCCTCGGGCAACAAACCTTCTCTTATGAAAACTAAAATACTGACAGCCCTTCTTGTCGCGGCCGCCTGTCTGATGACGAACACCTTCCGCACCAATGCCGACGTTGAGCCGCTGACGGCGGACCTGATTGTCGTCAACGCGCGCGTACGAACGATGGACGAGAAACAGCTTGTGGCGGAGGCCGTCGCCGTCTATGGCAATCGCATCGTCGCGGTCGGCTCGAACGCCGAAGTGAGAAAACTGGCGGGCTCGCGCACGCGCGTCTTGGACGCGGGCGGGCGGCTCGTGCTCCCAGGCTTCAACGACGCGCACGTGCATTTCCTGAGCGGCGGGTTCCAGCTCGCGAGCGTGGACTTGCGGGACGCCGCGACGCCGCAAGAGTTCGCCGAGCGTGTACGCCAGTTCGCGCGGAAAATTCCCAGGGGCCGCTGGGTAACAGGCGGCGATTGGGACCACGAACGCTGGCCCGGCGCGCAGCTCCCCGCCAAAGAATTGATAGACGCCTTCACGCCCGACACGCCCGTCTTCGTCAGCCGACTCGACGGCCACATGGCGCTCGCCAACAGCCTCGCGCTCAAGTTCGCGGGCGTCACGCGCGAGACGCCGGACCCGCCGGGAGGGTTGATCGTCCGCGACCCGAAGACGAATGAGCCGACGGGCATTTTGAAAGACGCCGCGATGAGCTACGTCTACAAGGTCATCCCCGACGCGAGCTTCGAGGAGAAACTCATCGCGGGGCGCGCGGCGACCGCGCACGCGGCGCTGAACGGCGTGACGAGCGTGCAGGATATGTCCGCCGGCAACGACGTGGGCGTCTACCAGACGCTGCTCGAACGCGGCGAGTTGAAGACGCGCGTTTACGCCGTCTCGCCCCTGCCGAGTTGGGAGCGTCTGGCGAACACAGGAGTCCACGCGCGCTTCGGCAACGACGTGTTGCGCATCGGCGGCCTCAAGGGCTTCGCTGACGGGAGCCTCGGCTCGACGACCGCGCTCCTCTTCGAGCCGTACCTGGACGCGCCCGCGACGCGCGGCCTGCTCGGCGACGAGATGCAACCCGAAGGCGCTATGTTAGAGCGCGTGCGCCAGGCAGACCGCTACGGCCTGCAAGTGATGATTCACGCCATCGGCGACGCGGCCAACGACAAAATTCTTTCCATCTACGAGCAGGTGGCGAAAGAGAACGGCGAGCGCGACCGCCGCTTCCGCATAGAGCACGCGCAGCACCTCCGCCAGCAGGACATCTCTCGCTTCGGCCGTGACCGCGTCATCGCCTCCATGCAGCCTTACCACTGCATTGACGACGGCCGCTGGGCCGAAAAGCGAATTGGTCCAGCACGCGCACGCGGAACCTACGCCTTCCGCTCGCTCCTCGACTCAGGCGCGGTCCTCGCCTTCGGCTCCGACTGGACGGTCGCGCCGCTGAGCCCGATCATGGGCATCTACGCCGCAGTCACGCGCCGCACGCTCGACGGCAAGAACCCTGGCGGCTGGGTCCCCGAACAGAAGATTACGGTCGAAGAGGCGGCGCGCGCCTACACCGTCGGCTCCGCCTTCGCCGAGTTCGCAGACGACGTGAAGGGCACGATTACGCCCGGCAAGCTCGCGGACCTCGTCATCCTCTCGGACGACATCTTCACGATTGACCCCGTGAAGATCGAGGGCGTACGGGTGTTGACGACAATCATGGACGGGCGTGTAGTCTTCGAGGACCAGCAGAGTTCAAAGACCGGAAGGTGAGGGGCTGTGAAGCCGACGATACTCGCAAGCGCACAGCCGTTACAGCTCGACCTGGTCTTCACGCTGGCGCTCGCCGCTGTGTTCCTCTTCATAGGCTACGCGCTCCAACGCCGCGTCAAATTTCTGGCCCGGTCCAGTATTCCCGCGCCGGCAATTGGCGGGCTGCTCTTCGCGCTCGTCGTGCTCGCGCTGCACGCGCGCGGGACGCTGGACGTGGCGATTGACACGAGTTTGCGCGCGCCGCTGCAAACGGCCTTCTTCACGACCATAGGGCTCGGCGCGACGCTCGGCCTGCTCAGGGCCGGCGGCTGGCGGATGGGCCTGTTGTTGCTCATCGCCTCAGTCGCGGCCATCGTGCAGAACGTGGCCGGCGTCGGACTGGCGCGCATGATGAGTGCGCCCGCGCCGCTCGGCGTCATCTGCGGCTCGCTCACGCTGACGGGCGGGCCGGCGACGGGGCTCGCGCGCGCGCAGGACTTCGAGCAACTCGGCATCGAAGGGGCGGGCGCGCTCATCATCGCGTCCGCGACCTTCGGCATCTTCATGGCGAGCCTCGTCGGCAACCCCGTCGCGACGATTCTCATACGCCGCTTCCGCTTGAAGCCTGAAAAGGAGAAGGGCGGGGGCGACCGGGAGGCGGAAAAGTTCTGGGCCGTCGGCCCCGTCGGCGAAGCAGAGGTAGAAGAGTCGCCGCGTCATGAGAAGAGTGGCGTTGAAGAGAGAGCGGCGCTGACGACGACGGCGCTGCTGAAAACGCTGATGCTCATCCTGGTCATCATGGGCGCGGGCGCGCTCGTGGGCTTGGGGATGACGCGGCTCGGCGACGCGCTGCCGAAGGGGAGCGTCTTCGTCTCGCTCGTCAAGCTGCCGGGCTACATAGGGGCGATGGTCGTGGCGGCGGTCGCGCGCAATCTGGACGACCGCTACGGCTGGCTCAAAATAAACGCGCGCGCCCTCGAAGCGATTGGCACAATCGCGCTCGCGCTTTTTCTCGTCATCGCGCTGATGGACCTGAAGCTGTGGCAACTCGCGGGGCTCGCCGCGCCGATGCTCGTCATCCTGGCCGCGCAGGCGGTCTTGATGATCGCCTTCGCCGTCGCCGTCACGTTCGTCCTGATGGGGCGCGACTACGAGGCGGCCGTCACGGCGAGCGGCCACATAGGCTTCGGCCTCGGCATCACGCCGAACGCCGTCGCCAACATGGAGGCGCTCGTCGAAGCGCACGGCCCGGCCCCGCGCAGCTTCCTGACTGTGCCAGTCGTCGGCGCGTTCTTCATTGACTTCACGAACGCGCTCATCATCAACTCGGCGATTAACCTGATTGGCCCCTGAGAGGTAAAGATGAAAACTCCTATCTTCGTCCTGATTGTCTGCCTGCTGCTCGTCTCCGCCCCGGTTATGGCCCAGAATGGGAACGCCAGCGCGGCCTCTGACCCCGAACTGCAACAGTTGGTGGACCGTGCGTCGCGCGCCGCGCTCGACAAGTTCAAGAACCTCAAGGAGGGCAACCTGGCAATCACCTTGATTGACCTGACGGACCAGCAGCGCCCGAGGGAGGCCAGCTTTCGCGGCGACGAGCGGATTTACCCGGCGAGCGTCGTCAAGCTGTTTTACCTTGTGATGGCGCACAGGCTGTTGGAGGACGGCAAGCTGCCAGAGACGGACGAGCTGCGACGCGCCATCAAGGACATGATAGTCGAGTCGTCGAACGACGCGACGAGCTACGTGCTCGACGCCATCACGGGGACGACGAGTGGGCCAGAATTGAAAGGCCCGGAGTTGAAGAGGTGGGAGGAGAAGCGCAACGCCGTCAACCGCTACTTCAAGGGGCTGGGCTACACGAACATCAACGTCAACCAGAAGACCTATTGCGAAGGGCCGTACGGGCGCGAGCAGTTGTTTCGCGGGCCGAAGGGCGAGAACCGCAACAAGCTGACGACGAAGGCGACGGCGCGGCTGCTGTCGGAGATAGCCACGGGTCGCGCCGTCAACGCCCGCCGTAGCGCCATGATGATGGAATTAATGAAGCGCGATTTTTCGGGGACGAGCACGGACCCGGACGACCAGGCGCACGGCTTCACGGGCATGGCGCTGGCACCCGGCACGAAGCTCTGGTCAAAGGCCGGATGGACGAGCACCACGCGCCACGACGCGGCCTACATAGAACTGCCCAATGGGACGCGCTTCGTGCTCGTCACCTTCACCACGGACCAATCGAACGAGCACGAGATCATCCCCACGGTCGCCCGCGCGGTCATCGAAGGACTGACCAAACGTTGAGCCGGCGAGCGCATTTGTGACAGCGGAACTTTTCCACCCGCCGGGTGTCTAAAAAACAGATTCATGCTGTGCCGTCTGATTGGTGAAGGCCGCGAGGCCGTCAGGCACAGGTCTGTCTGAAAAGAGTTGTGAAGCGAAAGGGGAGAGCCATGAGCGTGAAGAGAATCTGGAAGAGTGCCGCGCCTTACATTAACGTGACGCCGCTGATTGACGTGCTGCTGGTGCTGCTCATCATTTTCATGGTCGTCTCGCCGCTGAAGCCGAGCCGCTTCAAGGCCCGCATCCCGGAGCCACCCAAACCGCCGCAGGGCGAGCCGCCCGTGGGCGCGATTGACAACCTCGTCGTCAACATCAGAGCGGACGGCACTCTGGAACTAAACCGCGAGGGCGGCGTCGGCACGATCAACGACATGGGGAACTTGAGCGTGCGCCTGACGGAGCTGTTCCGGCTGCGCCTTGAGCAGCACGTCTACCGCACGGACATGCTCGACCGCTTCGACCTGCCGGAAGAGAAACGCATCCTGCGAACAGTCTTCATCAAAGCGCCGAAAGCAATCGCCTATGGCGAAGTCGCCAAAGTCATAGACGGCATCAAAGGCGCGGGCGCGGAACCCATCGGCCTACAACTCGACGAACTGGAGTAAAGCAGTAGGCAGCAGGCAGTGGGCAGTAGGCAGTTAAAGACAAGAAAAGAAGCAGCCGGGTTAATCATACTCGGCTGCTTCTTTTTGTTAACTGCCTACTGCCCACTGCCTGCTGCCTACTTTTTCATCGGTACGGGGGCTGGCCGTAGCCGGGCGGCGGGGGCGGCATGCTGGTGTGTGGCGAGCCCTTGCGTTTCTCGAATATTGCGACGCCGATGAGGCCGCCGAGGACGGAGAAGCCGGCGATGGTCACTGCCCCAAAGATGCCGGACACGGCGAAGAACGCCCCGGCGGTAATCTTTTCCCGTTGTTGGCTCGACAGGAATTCGATGGTCTCGGCGTGTATGGAGTAGGCTACGGGCGTATCGAGGGCCAGATAAATGAGCGCGGCGATTGCGCCCGCGATCAGGCCGACGACCGCGCCCTCGCCGCTCCTGACGGGGACCGGCGAGCGCTTAACGTAAAGACTGGCGGCGACGGCCCCGCCGAGTAAGGCCCACACGATGCAGAAGAAGCTAAGGATGACGAAAGCATTGGTGTCTAGAAAACCCGCGAAGAGCGAGAGTATGCCCGTGATGGCCCCGCCGATAAGTGCCGGCCCGAACTTGCTCGGCCGCGCGTCCGGCAAACCCGCCGGCTGGCCGTAGCTCAGGGGCGGCGTGCCGTAGGCGGGCACGGGTGGGGCCGTTGGGCGCGCGGGCTGTTGCCACCCCGTCTGCGGGGCTTGCGGCGGAGGCTGAGGGGCCGGAGGTTGAGAGGGAGGCGGCGTGGTCGGCACGCCGGCCGGCGGAATAATCATCGTTGCCTGCGGGTCGTAAGAAGACTTGTCGGCGACGAGAGGCGTCCCGTCGTTCGTGCAGAAAGTCTGCGAGTCGTCTAAGGTCAGGCCGCATGTTGGACAGCGTTTCATCAGAGTCTCCGGTCGGTCGTGTGCGAGAGTAGCTTCAAAAGGTTAATCGAAGGCGATGCAAAGTACAATAGAGCCCACGCCTTTGACAAGAAAAATTGCGGTTTGATGGAAAAGAAAGATTCACCCCTTTGCGTCTTACGTCTTCTCTTTGCGCCTTTGCGAGAAAAAGCTTTTCACGCAAAGGCGCAAAGTTAAAACTTAAGGCGCAAAGGGGTGAATCTTTCTTTCAATCCGCTTTCCTCATCACGCGCCAGCGGCGAAGGGTCAGCGCCCAGGACATGAGCATGTAGTAAGCGGGGAATGCGAGGGAGATGAGCACCAGCCATCCGGGTGTCGCGGGCCACTGTGCCAGAATCAGCAGGAGCGACACCACCCAGACGACGGCCAGCAGGTTCGTCAGGCGGCTGTAGGGTGCGCGCTGCGACGGGTAGAGGTAGCGCCAGGGGACGAACGTCAGGAGCGCGAGCGTGACGATGAGCGCGAGCGAGAGCCAAACGGGCGGGCGAAGGAAGAAGAGGTAAAAGGCCACTATGTTCCAGTAGGAAGGGAAGCCCAGGAAGAAGCCGTCGTCCGTCTTGGCGTTGACCTGCGAGAAGCCGTAGGCACTCGCGAGGAGCGGCAGCAGCAGCCACCAAGAGAGCGCGCCCGGCATCAGGTCCGCGCGCCAGATGAGCAACAAGGGGAGCGAGGTGTAGGTCTGAAAGTCAATCAGGTCGTCGAGCCTGCGCCCGTCGAAGCCCGGCGCGAACTCCTTGACGCGCGCCCGCCGCGCGAGCCACCCGTCCGTCGAGTCAATCAAGGTCGCCAGGACCATTAGCGCCAGCGCCCCGCGCAAAGACTCGTCGCCGCCGCGCACGATGAGGACCGCCATCGCGGCGGCCGCGACCAGCCCCGTCGCCGTGTAGAGGTGCACGCCCCACGCCAGTATCTTCCTGATGTTCATGCCGCGCATTCGATAAAGAACAACCTTCAACTCCTTAGCGCCTCGGGCTCGTCCCTCTATCCTGCCGGATAGACGAGCTATCTCATCGGATAGAGTCAAGCGGGCCTGGCCGAGAGATAATGGCACACTCCCCGCACGTCCTCATAAAAAGTTAAGTCAAAGGCTTGCAGCGGTTTCTCCAGAATTGTGGCCCAGCTTCGCGGTCTCATCAATCCCGTGGCACGCCGGTCGCAGTATGTAGGGCCGTCCGGCGGTTCTCGCGGACGAGCAGCAAGGGACAGTCGAGCACGAGAGACTGATGGCGGCGAGCGATTGATTGAGAGATTAACCTCGCTGGAAAAAAATTACGACGGCCGAAGATGGCCCACAAAGAATAGGGAGATGACAATGACTAAGAAACTTTATAGCGCGTTCGCAATGCTGAGCCTCCTCTTCATGCTGGCGGTCACGTCCGTTCAAGCCCAATCGGAGAACAGCCTCCAGGCCAACATCCGTTTCGACTTCAAGGTCGGGGACAAGGTGCTCCCGGCCGGCGAGTATAGCGTCAGACGCATGTCGGCTAACACCCTGCTCATAGAGAGTGCGGACGGCCGCGAGAGACTGCTCGCGCGGACCTGGAACAAGATTGACGGCATCGGGAAAGCGACCCGCGTGAAACTGGTCTTCCACCAGTACGGCGACCAGTTCTTTTTATCACAGGTCTGGATGGATCGCGGCAGCGACGGGCAAGAGCTGACGCCGTCGAAGGCCGAGCGCGCAGCGGCCAAGGCGCAGTCACTCGCCAGCGGCGACAAGAAACCCCAGGTAGTCGAAGTGGTGGCAGGCGGTCGTTAAGACCTAACCCTCCCCGACAAGTCTGGCGGACTTCCATCCACGACCCTTACCGAACATAACGGTCGAGCCAGACGAAAAACAGAACCGGCGTCCCCGAAGTTTCAAGGGCCGCCGGTTCTGTTTTATGAGGGATGAGGGATGAAGTAAAGACAATAGCTTTTCATTCATCCCTCATCCCTCATCCCTTACTTGAATCCCTTAATCAGAAACACATCGTTCGTCACGCTGCCGCGCGAGACGGCGAGCTGGCGTCCGTCTGTGGACCAGCCGAAGCCGAAGATGCGGTCCTGTTTGAAGTTGGTTAAGGCTTTCGGCGCGCTGCCGTCAATCGGTAGTTCCCAGATGTTCGAGACGCCGCCGCGATTGTCTATGTAAGTGAGTGCGCGCCCGTCCGCCGTCCAGCGCATGGGGAAACTGCCGCCGCCCGTGACAGCGGACGGCGGCGTCTCCAGGGACTTGACGAGCTGCGCCTCCGGGAAAGTGAAGACCGCGACTCTCCATTGCTGCGGCTCCGATTGCTCGTCCCAGAAAGAGCTGGCGATGAACCGGCCGTCGGGCGAGACCGTCGGCGTCGGCGTCTGCTTCTCGCTGACCTGCACGGGCTCGCCGCCTTCAAACGGAACCTTCCACATGCCCTGCCTGTTCGAGCGCCAAGAGGCGTAGACGATCCACTTGCCATCGGGCGTGCACGAAGGCGCGAAGTCGCCGTCGGCGTGCGTCATCTCCTTCGGGTTGCTCCCGTCAATGTTCATGCGCCAGATGTGGTCCGTGCCTGTCCGGTCGGACGTGAAGACGATGTAGCGCCCGTCGGGTGAGACGGCAGGCATGCGGTTCGAGCCAGAGTTGAAGGTGAGCTGTTTCTGGTTGCTCCCGTCCTGGCCCATAATCCAGATGTCCCAGTTGCCGCTGGCGATGGAGGCATAAACGATGCGCCCGTCCGGCGTCCATGTGAGGCCCGTCGCCCCGTCGGCCGTGTTGCCAGAGGTTATCTGCCGCGCCTCCTCGCGCCCGCCCGCCGTCCAGACCCAGACGTTGGCGACGCCGTTGCCGCGCGCCGTGACGAGCGTCGAAGAGTCCGCCGTCAGGCTCACGTTGCCGTAGCCGTTCAGGTCGTTCGTCACCTTGCGCCCCTCGCCGTCCGGGTACGAGATGAACCAGATTTGCGCGGGGCTGTTTCGACGGTCCTGCGCGGTGAGGACGAGGCCGCTGTTGTCGCCGAGCCATTCGAGCGCGCCGACGCCCATCCACCTTTGAGACGTGATGAGCCGCTGCGGGCCGCCGTCCACAGGCACTTCGTAAATCTTCGAACTCTCTTCGTTGTCGTTCCAGCGGAGCAGGGCCAGGCTCTTGCCGTCTGGCGACCACGCGCCGCCCCAGCAGTTGTCTGGCGTCCCGCAGCGCACGACCTCGCGCTCGCCCGTGCCGTCCACGTTGACGACGAGCAGCCCGCCGGAGTTGTCCTGCGCGTAGCCGCGCACGAAGGCCAGGTGTTTGTCATCGGGCGAGACGGCCACGCCGGGCATCGCGTCGTGCACGATCTTGCGCGGCGGGACGGCCCCGAGCACCGGAACCTGGTAGATTTCGCCGACGCCTTTGCGGTCCCACAGGTTGTAATAGATGTAGTTGCTGTCGTGCGAGAAATCTAATCCCTGGTAACTGACTTCCGCTGGCGCGACGACCTGCACGGTGCTCGCCGCCGCGACCTGCCTCATCCAGAGGCTCTGCTTGCTGCCGTCCTCGATCACATAGGCCACGTACTTTCCGTCCGGGGAGATAACCGCGTCGCGCGACTTTCCGTTCGTAGTGAGCTGCGTCACCTGCATGTTCTGCAAGAACGCGGTGGGCTGCCTGGGCGGCGGGGCGTCCTCGAACAGATAGCTGTAGAGCAGATAACCGCCGACCGCGAGCGCGACGGCGAGGGACGCGAGCAGGACGAGCGTGCGGGCTCTCGGTCGCCGCGTCTCGCGCGTAAGTGCCGGTGCGGACGTTTGTGTGGCCGCGCGCTCATGCTCCGTGGTCGGGGCCGCTGCGTCCTTGACGGTCGTCTCGAAAACCTTGGGCGCGGTGTGCGAGCGCGCGGACGGGGCGATTGAGTGCTCGCGCTTCGATTCGAGCGCGAGTTCCTGCCGCAGACTCTTCAGGTCAATCAGCAAGTCCTTAACCGTCTGGTAGCGTTCCTCCCTGTCTTTGCTGAGCGCCTTGCGGACGATGCGTTGAAGCTCCGCCGGCACGTCGCCCGTGGGCGAGGTCAGCGTGGGCGGCTCGCGGTCCAGAATCGCGACGATGATGTCGCTGCCCGTCCCGCCCTCGAAGGGGACGTGGCCGGCCACCATCTCGTAGAGCACGACGCCGAGCGACCAGATGTCTGTCCGCGCGTCAACTTCGAGCCCGCGCGCCTGCTCGGGTGACATATAGTGCGCCGTGCCCATGACTGTGCCAGGATTCGTCGCGACGCGCGCCATCGTCGGGGCCTGCGTATCAATCATCTCCATGCGACGCTCGGTCAGCTTGGCGAGGCCGAAGTCCAAGACCTTCACGTAGCCGTCGGGCCGGACCATGATGTTCTCGGGCTTGATGTCGCGGTGGACGATGCCTGCGGCGTGTGCGGCCGTCAGCGCGGCGGCGGCCTGGACGCCTATCTCAAGCGCCTCGCTCAAACGCAGAGGAGCGCGGTCTAGCCGCTGGCGCAAGGTCTCGCCCTCCACGAACTCGGTCGCCATGAAATGCACGGCGGCCTCGCGGCCGATTTCGTGAATGGTGACGATGTTCGGGTGGTTGAGCGCGGAGGCGGCGCAGGCTTCCTGCTCGAAGCGCTGCAAGCGGTCTGTATCGCCTGTGAACCTGGAAGGGAGCAGCTTGAGCGCGACGGGGCGGCGCAGCGTCGTGTCCTGTGCCAAATAGACCTCGCCCATCCCGCCTTTGCCTAGCGGCGAGCGGATTTCGTAACGGCCAACGCGTGTGCCGGCTTCAAACTCCATCAAAAGACCGTCGTGGTTTTGTAATCATTAAGCCAGTACGAAGACTTCGTAAGCCAGGTTCGGCTGGGCGCGTCAACGCGAAAACAAAGAATACCATTTGCGGATATGATTGCCGAATAAAGAACCTGACAAGGAACAGCTCAACCCCTTTGCGCCTTAAGTTTTTACTTTGCGCCTTTGCGAGAACGGCTGTTTCACGCAAAGGCGCAAAGAGAAGACGTAAGGCGCAAAGGCTTGAGTCGTTCCTTTTGGGTAGTTATGATGGTGGGAACAAACACGGCTCATTTGGAATCGAAGGGGGGAACAAGGCATGAGTGTGCAGTTGAAGAAGCTCGGCGAGCAGGTGATGGTGATTACGGGCGCTTCGAGCGGCATCGGTCTGGTGACGGCGAGGATGGCGGCTCAAAGGGGCGCGAGACTCGTGCTCGCGGCGCGTAGTTTTGACGCGCTGCGACGGCTCGCGGAGGAGATTCAAGCGGAAGGCGGCGAGGCCGTCACGGTCGTCGCGGACGTGGGCCGCGAGGATGACGTGCGGCGCATCGCCAACGCGGCCATCCAATACTTCGGCGGCTTTGATACGTGGGTCAACAACGCGGGCGTCTCGATTTACGGCCGCGTCCTCGAAGTCTCCAACGAAGACCACCGCAGACTCTTCGAGACGAACTACTGGGGAGTGGTCCACGGCTCACGCGTCGCGGCCGAACATCTACGGACGCGCGGCGGCGCAATCGTCACCGTCGGCAGCTCGCTCTCCGACCGCGCCATTCCGCTTCAAGGGACTTACTGCGCGTCGAAGCACGCCGTCAAAGGCTACACGGACGCGCTCCGCATGGAACTGGAAGAGGAGGGCGCGCCCATCTCTGTGACGCTCATCAAGCCGAGCGCGATTGACACGCCTTACAAGGACCACGCGAAAAATTATCTGGCGGTCGAGCCGCAGAACCCGCCGCCCGTTTACGCGCCCGAGACCGTGGCCGAAGCGATTCTCTACAGCGCGGAGCACCCGGAGCGCGACGTGTTCGTCGGCGTCGGCGGCAAGGCCATGTCCGCGAGCGGCAACTATGCGCCGCGCCTGACGGACACGGTGATGAAAGCCGCGCTCTTCGACGTGCAGCAGACTGACCGCCCCTCGCCGCCCGACAGGAAGGACGGCCTCTTTGAGGCGACGCACGACTTAAGAGAGCGCGGCGGCTACGACGGCCACGTCGCGGAGAGCAGCGTCTACACGAAAGCCACGCTCCACCCGCTCGTCACGGGAGCGATTTTGCTCGGCTCGGGACTCGCCCTCGCCGCGTGGTGGCGCGCGAGTGGTAACAGCGGCGGCAATGGGAGCGCGTGAGATGAAGCATGAAGATGAGAGAAACAGATCGGACGTGTTGAAGGGCGCGCTGGCCGGGTTCGTCGGCGGGCTGGTCGCGTCGTGGACGATGAATCAGTTTCAGGCGGCCCTGGGCCGTCTACTGGAAGGCGTGGAAAAATCGCACGGCGCGCAGTCGCTCAAACCGAGCGGCGGGCAAGAGGCCGTGCGCGAGATGAGAGAGGAACCGGAAGAGGAGAGCGAAGAGCAAGAGGACGCGACTGAGAAGCTGGCGGACGCCGTCGCCGAAAAAGTCCTGGGCCGCGAACTGTTGAAGGACGAGAAAGAGGTGGCGGGCGCAGTGGTCCATTACGCTTTCGGCGCGGCGATGGGCGGCGTGTACGGCATCGCCACCGAAGTCGCCCCGGAGGTGAGCGTCGGCCTGGGCCTCCCGTTCGGCGCGGTCTTCTGGCTGACGGCGGACGAATTGGCTGTGCCGCTGCTTGGCCTGGCGAAACCGCCGGACCAATATCCTCTCTCGACTCACGTTTACTCGCTCGCCTCGCATCTCGTTTACGGGCTGACGGCCGAAGCTGTCAGGCGCGTCGTTCGCGGCGCGCTCTGACGCGCTTTGTGCTGAAAGTGAGAAGCAGGTTGAAACGCGAATCCAGATTCGTCGTGCAGGAGCATCACGCGAGCCACCTTCATTGGGACTTCCGTTTAGAGATGGGCGGCGTGCTGAAGAGTTGGGCCGTGCCGAAAGGCCCTTCGCTGGACCCCACGGCCAAGAGGTTGGCGGTGGAGGTGGAGGACCACGCTGTCGCTTACCTGACCTTCACGGGCGAGATCAGCGAGGGACACTACGGCGCGGGTCAGGTTTACCGCTGGGACATAGGGACATATGAATTGACGGAAGGAACGCCGCTTGAGAACTGGCGCGCGGGCTCGTTGCGCTTCCGCTTGCACGGCGAGCGCCTGAAAGGCGAGTGGCGGCTCTTCAAGATGAAGGGGCGCGCTGAACGCGGCCGGCCGCTCTGGCTGTTGCAGAAAATCAAAGACGACTTCGCCGTCAAAGGACACGCGGCCGAGACAATCGGGGAAAGAAAGAGGGCCGGAAAAAAGCGCGCCGCAAAAGCCTCGAAGAAATAATGGTCCGAATTTATTGACCGCATCACGTCCACGTTTGTTATGATGGCGGCCTCCCCGGCGCTTCCCGTCCTGAATTCAAAGGAGCGTTCTCATGTTGAGCTTCAAACGGCGCTTTCTCTTTACGGTCGCACTGTTCGTCCTCGCCCTTACCGTCGCCCCGGCGCGCGCGCAGCAAACCGGGCCTTACGCGGCCTTCACGATGGTCAGTGAGGTCACGGATTACGACGCGAAGGGCAACGCCTTTCCCGCCTACAAGGAGACGCGCTACTTTTCCGCGAGCGGCGACTGGCGGTACGTGGCGAAGTATCCAGGCGGCCAGTTGGTCGAAACCATCTACAGGCTCGGCGATGGGGTCTACTACGCGGACCACAGGGGCGGAAGGCTCTTGAAAGTCGGCGAGCACCAGACGGGCTGTCCGGGTGGCAAGACGGCCGCCGAACTCCGCGCCGACGCGAATTTCTCCCGCACCGAAACCGTTCTGGGCCATCTCGCTTACGTCCTCAGCGTGCAGGACAAGTATTACGGTTACGTGACGGAGACTTACTTTCTCCCTGAAATCGGGCGCACGCCTTTCAAGCGCGTCACCACCTTTCCGAACGGATTCAAGCGAGCCGAAGTGCCGGTCAGCCTCGCCTTTGATGAGCCGGTTGCCGAGCTGGTCAAGGGCGATGATTACAAGATCATCGAACAGGTAAGCCTCTCCGGCAGAAAGCTCGACGGGAGGTTCCAGTCGAAGCCCAAGCCTGTGTACCCCTCGGAGGCGCTGCGCCTGGAAATTTCTGGCACAGTCATCTTGCAGGTCAGCGTTGACGAGACGGGGAGCGTCACCTCCGCGCGCGTCGTCAGTCTGCCCCTGCCGCTGCTCGACGAGGCCGCGTTGGAGGCCATCTACAAAGCGCGCCTCTCGCCGGCACAGGTCCAGGGGAGGCCGGCCAGGACGACAGGGCTCGTCACCTACGAATTTACTCTGCCGGCCTTAGCCTCCAACTGAGATTGGCCCACAGCCAATCTTCATCACTGTACGTTTGCGTACACGCGCACACGGATGCCGCAACGCCCTAGACGTTGCGGCATTATCTTTGCTGATTTCAATCGGCGGATTTCTTCATGCTTAAAAGTGAGTCATAAGCGGACGGTCTGAGTGTGTCAGGCTGTGAGAATGTTAGAAAGCCGAACGTCGCAGCCGTCGCCTAAAAAGATGGGGCTTGAGACTTATCACAAGAAGAGAGATTTCCGTCGCACGCCTGAGCCGCGCGGGCGAGTCTCGAAAGTCAACCGCCATCGCTTCGTCGTGCAGGAGCATCACGCTTCGATGCTGCACTTCGACTTTCGTTTGGAGATGGGCGGCGTCCTCAAGTCCTGGTCAATCCGCAAGGGGCCATCGCTCGACCCGAGCGTCAGACGGCTCGCCGTCACCACCGAAGACCACCCTGTTGAGTATCTGAAATTCCAGGGCCACATCCCCGAAGGCAACTACGGCGCGGGCGAGCACATGGTCTGGGACGTGGGCAAGTACGAACTCTTGAACGGCGACGACCCCGTCAAGCAGCTCGAAGCGGGCCGATTGAAATTCCGCCTCGACGGCAAGAAGCTGCGCGGCGAGTTCAACCTCTTCAGGCTCGGCGGGCGTGACAATCAGTGGTTGCTCGTCAAGGGCAAGGACGAGTTCGCGGAGCCCGGCTGGCGTTTAGAGCTTTTGATGAAAGACGACAAGTGGGAGGCCGAAACGAAGCGGCGCGCGGAAGGCGGCGGGGCGGCGCGCGCGAAGAAGAGCACGAAGGCGGGCGTGAAAGTAGTTCGCGCGAGTAAGAAGTCAATCGAAAAGGCTGTGCCGGCGAGCCGCGCTTTCAAGTCGAAAGAGTTGAGCGGCGACGTGACTGTCAAGGTGGGCCGTGATGCTGTCGCGCTCACGCACCTTGATAAAGTTTACTGGCCCGGCGAAGGCCACACGAAGGGCGACCTCGTCAGGTACTACTTCGAGGTGGCGAAATACATCCTGCCTTACCTGAAAGACCGCCCGCTCATCATGAAGCGTTACCCGAACGGCATCGCGGGGCCGTTCTTCCACCAGCACGACGTAAATGAGGTGCCTGAGTATGTGCACACGGCGACGCTCGACGTGGAGGGGCACACGGTTGACTACATCGTCGGCGACAATCTCGCGACCTTGCTCTACATGGCGAACCTCGGCGCGATTGAGCGTCACCCCTGGCACTCGCGCGTTCGCAACCTAGACCGCCCGGACTGGTTCGTCTTCGACCTCGACCCGCAGGGCGTCGAGTGGGACGTGATCTGCGACGTGGCCGTGACCTGCAAGGAGATTCTGGACAGCCTCGGGCTGGACTCATACGCCAAGACTTCGGGCTCGCGCGGGATACACGTTTATGTGCCAATCAAGCCGGTCTATACATACGAGCAGGTGGCGGACTTCGCGTTGCGCGTTGCGCGGCTGGTCGAGCGCGAGCACCCGGACGTGGCGACGCTCGAACGCTCTCTGAAGAAGCGTAAGGCGGCGCGCATCTACGTGGACCACATGCAGAACGCGCGCGGCAAGTCAGTGGTCGCGCCCTACTCCGTGCGGCCGAAGCCGGGCGCGACCGTCTCGGCCCCGGTCGAGTGGGACGAGGTCAAGTGCAAGCAGGTGACGATTCAGGATTTCACCATTGAGACGATGGCGGAGCGCCTGCGGCGGCGCGGCGACATCTTCAAGCCAGTGCTCGCGAACAGGCAGAGTCTGGACGGTGCGATTAAGAAGTTGGACAAGTTGAACGGGAAGGCGAAGCGCGCCGGGGCGTAAGGCGCGCTCGCTATAAATTCGGAAGAACGAGCAAAGGAGGGATAGTTCAATGGCAGGCAAAAGCGGAAGCGCGGCGAAACGGGAGTTGATAGACACGGGCACGGACAAGCGTTACGTGCGGCGCGATGAGGAGGGCCGCTTCGACGAGGTTGACGACCAGGGCCGCTCGCTCGCGCAGGACGTGAAGAAGAAAGCGAAGACCACGGTCAAATCCGGCCAGGGTGACCGCGGCGACCAGAAACGTAAAAGCTAACGAACCTTTGGCCCTGCTTAGTGTCTTTGCGCCTCTGGCGTGAGACAAGTTTTTCACGATGGAGGCGCAAAGACACTGAGAAGTTGACAAGAGTTTTGAAAGTGAATGGAGAGTGAATCATGGCTGCAACGGCTAAGCAGAAAGAGCAAGGGGAGAAGACGGAGCGGCGCGGGTCGCGCGTTTCGAGGAAAGACCAGATACTCGCCCTCTATCTTTCGGGCATGACCGAAATCGAAGACCTCGCCATCATCACGGGCGCGCGCCCGAGCTACGTCGGCTCCGTGCTACAGGAGTCGGGTCTCGTCAAAGGCTACTTTGATTTGTACACCTCTTCGGCGCACCCTATGAACGTCTACTCCAAGTTCTTCGCGGGCAAGCTCGGCTTCAAGGACGAGGAGAAGGCGCGGCAGAGCGTGGAGACGATTGACCAGCTCTACCGTCAGTTCGAGTTGGCGGGCGACCGCGCCGGGCAGCACCACGCGCTACAGATGGCGCTCGTCATGTTCGACCGCGCGCGCTGGACCGGCAAGGGCCGCGAGGCAGACATCTTCCGCCACTGGATGCTGGCGGTATTGAACGAGGCCGAACTCGCCGACAGGGAGGCCGAAGGCGAAGACGAGTCAACAGGCGACAACCAAACTTAACGAAGCAGAGAACAATGACGACCAGGAAAAAGGCAGTAGCGAAGAAGGCGAACAAGAGTTCAACTAAGAGCAAAGGGAAAAAGAGGCCAGCGGCCAGGGGCGGCGCTCAAATCAGGGGCAGGAAAATTGGCACACAGAAGCAGCCCAGGTCTCCCATGCCCGCGCAGCACCAGGAGAAGCCCGGGCTTGAGTCGAAGGTAACGCCGAAGCCGGAATACGAAGCGCCGCTTTACAAAGGCTCTGGGAAACTCGAAGGCAAGGTCGCGCTGATTACCGGCGGCGACTCAGGCATAGGCCGCGCCGTCGCCGTGCTCTACGCGCGCGAGGGCGCGGACGTGAGTGTCGTTTACTTGCCCGAGGAGCAAGAGGACGCGGCAGAGACACAGCGCGCCGTGGAGGCCGAAGGCCGGCGCGCGCTCCTCATTCCGGGCGATGTGAAATACGCTGACTTCTGCCGCGAGGCGGTCGAGCGCACGGTCGAAGAGTTCGGCAAGCTGGACATCCTCGTCAACAACGCGGCTTTTCAACAGCACCAGAAGCAACTCGAAGACATCTCGGAAGAGCAGTGGGACCGCACTTTCAGGACCAATATTTACGGCTACTTCCACATGGCTAAGGCCGCGCTCGCGCACCTGAAGAAGGGCGACTCGATAGTCAACTGCGGCTCGATCACGGGCCTCGAAGGCAGCAAGGAGTTACTGGACTACTCGGCGACGAAGGGCGCGATTCACGCGTTCACGAAGTCGCTGGCACAGAATCTGGTCGAGCGCGGGATACGCGTCAACTGCGTCGCGCCCGGCCCTGTCTGGACGCCGCTCAACGTGGCCGACAAGGAGGCCGAGGAAGTCGCGGAGCACGGCGCGGACGCGCCCATGAAGCGCCCAGCGCAGCCTGAAGAGATAGCCCCCGCCTTCGTCTTCTTCGCCTCCGAGGCCGATTCGAGCTACGTCACGGGCGAAGTCCTAACGCTCCTCGGCGGCGACACGACCGCCGGCTAAAAAGGTTTCAGGTTTCAAGTTCCAGGTTTCAGGTTCAAGACGAAGAACCTGAAACCTGGAACTTGAAACCGCTTTTAGCGCACCTCAATCTTCCAGACCGTTTCACTCACAGGCTCGGCCGTGATCTCGACGCTTAAAAACTTTTTGATGACCTCGATGTTAGTGGTCGTGTGCAGGGAGGGCGGGAGGGTCAGGTAAGAGCCGCCGCCGGCTAGGGCGAGGGGGATGAGTAGCTGGTCGGCGAGGTGTTGGCCGACGGGCGCGCTCGCCGCGAGGTATTGCTCGACCTCGTCGGCGACGCGCGCGGCGATGACTTCGGCGCGGACGCCGCGCTCGCCTATGCCCGTGAAGAGTTCGGTGAGTTGCTCGCTCTCTATCTCGGCGGTCAGCACGTTGCCGGGACTGAGGGCGTTGTCGGATGTCTCGACGCGCAGCTCCTCGCCGTTCCAGCCGAGCCTCTCAGTGATGACGCTCAACTCTCTTTCACCAATCGTCGGCGGGAGCTTGACGACCAGCGCGCGTGCGCGCCTCGCGCGAATCTCGCCGCGCTCGGCCAGGTCGAATCCATGACGTGACGCGCCAGGCTCAATCTCCACCCGAATTCGTCCGCCGCCCGGCGGGTAAAATCCGTAGCGCTCAAGCTCGATTGTGACGCGCGGGCCGGTGCGGTTCACGAGCGGGAGAAAGGTCTGCTGAAGGAACTCGAAGGGCGGGGCATGCACGTTGTGCGTCCCGCCTTCGAGAGTCAGCCGGCTCGGCCCGTCGGCGATCATCAGCGGTGGGAGCACGGTTTGTAAGACGAGCGTCGTGCTGCCGGCGGTGCCGATGCTAAAGGTGTAGTCGCCGGGAGTCACGCGGCCGGGAACGAAGGTGAACTCGCGCGAGCCGACGCCGGCCCCGTCCACTTTCGCGTTGCCAATCTCTGCGGCCGAGGTGACGGCCGTCAGGTGCTGACGCTGCAAGCCAGGCTTGTCGCGGCGTGCGCGGACGTTAAAGATGCGGAACGGCTTTCCGGTGATGAGCGAGAGCGCGCACGACGTGCGTATGATCTGCCCGCCGCCCTCGCCGAACGAGCCGTCAATCGTAATCATTTCGGAAGCGAACCCCCTCTGCGGCCTGGCGTGAGTGGCCCTGGTTTTATCACGTTAGGCCGCCAGGCCGCAAAGGGGGTTTGAATTGATGGTGCGTCACTGAACGCCCGTGAAGGCGGACTAAACTACCACGGAAAATAAATATCCTTCCACGGAATCAGCGGGCCTCGTCGTATCCGTTATTTTGATTCGACGTGGAGTCAAAATGTTTCAGCCTGACTGCCCGCGCGAAAAGTGTCGCCACGGCACTTTCCGATTTCCCCTTAGTTTTTGGCACAAAATTGCCGAAGGCCCTCTGGCACGGGTCTCGCTAAAGGGTCGCGCCGTGCGTCACCGCACGCGTCTTTCAGAAATCCGGCGTCAAAGAAAATGGCACAATTTGGGAGCGACCGGCGGGCGGCGAATGCTCGGCGGTTGAATAAGGACTTGAGCGCTGATGAAAAAGCGGTTAGTATGAATTTCAGGAGGCTATGATTAGCCGCAAGGCTCGTAAACTCCTGAAACTCTGTGCCCCTCTCACCGCCTGCAAAAAGGATTTCGCCGGAGGAGTCGAATCTCACTCGGTAACGCCGGCCAAGTTTATCCAGAACTTTAATGGGACTCAGACCGCGTATCACGGAATACTATCTTACGCTCCTGATCGCCTGCGGGGCCGGGGCCGTCGGCTACTCGCTGGCGCTCCTGCCGTTCGCGAGGCTCGACGGGCGTTTCCTGCTGCTGGCCGCTGTCACGCTCTGCGTCGGCTCGCGCGTAACGGTCAAAATCCCGCGCCTCAGCTCGCACATCTCCATCTCGGACACGTTTATCCTGCTGACGCTTTTGCTCTGCGGCGGCGAGGAGGCAGTGCTCCTGGCCGCGTTCGACGGGTTCTTTTCCACGCTGCACCTGGCTAGGAGGAAGCAGACGTTTCTGCTCAACGCCTCGGTCACGGCGCTCTCGACTTTCGTCACCGTCTGGGCCTTGCGCTTCCTTTTCGGCCCCATCGAGAATCTCATGCGCAGCGGCGACTCCGCGCCCTTCATCATCGCGCTCTGCGTGATGGGGCTCGTGCAGTACGTCGTCAACTCCGGTCTGGTCGCTGTCGGCCTCGCGCTCAAGACGGGCGAGCCCATCGTGCGGACCTGGCGCGGGCACTACCTCTGGACTTCCATCACGTACTTCGCGGGCGCGAGCGCGGCCGGCATCATCTCGAAGCTCGTCGGCCTGATTGGCTTCACGGCCTTCGTCGCCGCGATACCCATCGTCGCCATCGTCTATTTCACTTACAAGACGTACCTCAAGAACATAGAGTCAGCCGAGCGGCACGTGGCCGAGCTTCAGGAGAGCGAGGAGCGTTTCCGCAGCGCCTTCGACTACGCGGCCATCGGCATGGCGCTGGTCTCGCCGGAAGGGAAGTGGCTTCAGGTCAACCGCTCGCTCTGCGGAATGGTCGGTTACTCGGAGCACGAGTTGTTGGGGATGAGCTGGGAGACGATTACGCACCCGGACGATCTCTCAGCCGTCCACGCGCAAGTCGAGCAACTGCTCCAGGGCCGCATCCCGACTTACCAGACTGAGAAGCGCTACATACACAAGAACGGCAGCGAGGTCTGGATTTTCCTGAGCATCTCTCTGACGCGCGACCCCGAGACGAAATCCACGCGTCTCATCTTCCAGACGCAGGACATCACGGATCGCAAGCGCGCCGAGCAACAACTCCTGCACGACGCCTTCCACGACACGCTGACGGGGCTGCCGAACCGCGCGCTCTTTGTTGACCGCCTGAAACAGGCGCTGGCGCGCACACGCCGTCTAGGGCCGCACCAGTTCGCCGTCCTCTTCCTCGACCTGGACCGCTTCAAAATCATCAACGATTCTCTGGGCCACATCGTCGGCGATCAACTGCTCGTCGGCATCGCGCGCCGCCTCGAAGCCTGCCTGCGCCCCGGCGACACCGTCGCGCGGCTCGGCGGCGACGAGTTCACTATCTTGCTGGAAGGCGTGACGGATGTCAGCGAAGCCATCCGCGTGGCCGAGCGAGTTGAGAAAGAGGTTTCGTCGCCATTTAATCTCAGAGGCCACGAGGTCTTCACGACCGTCAGCGTCGGCATCGCTCCGAGCACGACCGGCTACGACAGCCCGGACGAAATCCTGCGCGACGCCGACACAGCCATGTACCGCGCCAAGTCGCTCGGCAAAGCGCGCCATGAAATCTTCGACAAGACGATGCACGCGCGCGCCGTCAGCCTCATGCAGTTGGAGAACGATCTGCGACGCGCCGTCGAGCGTCAGGAGTTTTTGCTCTACTACCAGCCCATCGTCTCGCTGGAGACCGGCGAGATTTACGGCGTCGAGGCGCTGATGCGCTGGCAGCACCCGGAGCACGGATTAATCCCGCCGTCGGCGTTCATCCCCGTGGCCGAGGAGACGGGCATCATCCTGCAACTGGGCCAATGGGGCCTGCGCGAAGCCTGCCGCCAGTTGCGCGAGTGGCAAAAGCAGTTCTCAATCAGCCCCTCGTTTCAGGTCAGCGTGAACCTTTCGAGCAAACAGTTCTCCCAGCCGGACCTGATGGAGCAGATCACGCGCGCCCTGCGCGACACTGGCTTGGAGCCGACGGGCCTGAGGCTGGAAATCACAGAGAGCGTCGTGATGGAGAACATAGAGAGCGCGACTATCATGCTCCAGCAACTGCGCGACCTCGGCGTCGAGGCGAGCATTGACGATTTTGGCACAGGCTATTCTTCCCTCAGCTACCTGCATCGCTTCCCCATCACCATCCTCAAGATTGACCGCTCCTTCGTCAGCGGGATGAGCAACCATACGGAGAACGTGGAGATCATCCGCTCAATCATCATGCTCGCGCGCAACCTCGGCATGACGGTCGTCGCCGAGGGCGTCGAGACCGAAGCCCAACTCACACGCCTGCGTGAACTCGGCTGCAAGCACGCGCAGGGCTACTTCTTCTCCCGCCCCGTCCACGCCGAAGCCGCCGCCGGCTTCTTCTCCATGACGCACCTCTACTCGCCGGCCCCGCTCGATGCGGACGTTATCACCGACAAGCAGGACACGCTGGTCGCATAAACGTTGACAACCCTGGCGCGGCAAGCGAAGACGGCTTCGCACAGACATTCAAAAAGAAAAGGGCGTCATGATTGACGCCCTTTTCGATTAATGGTGAGCCGGACAGGGATCGAACCTGTGACCCGCTGATTACTTACCACCTCGACTTTCGCCGCCCCTCGCGGGTTCGTGGTCTGGACTATCCCTTCACCGTGTCCTGCGCGCAGGATTTAGGTGGGCACCGTCTAGTCTCTACACCTTCCCTGAATTCTCAAGGCTTGGCTCGGGATTGCCAGCGCCCGCAGGCGTTGAGGGTTCCCCGACTTTGATGCCTTTGCTCCCGCCCGTTTCCCGGCGGGGCTCCCGTAATAAGAGTCAGCTGCTCTACCAACTGAGCTACCGGCCCGTGAAGCGCTGAGAATTATACGTGGCTAAAATGAAGTGTCAAGCGGGGGCGAGGAAGTGGAGGGTCGGCTACATGCCGGCCGCTTGGAGGAGCGCGGCGCGCATGGCTTCGGCCGAGGGCCATCGTTGGTTGACATCTTTGGTGAGCGCGCGCTCGATGACCTGGGCGACAGCGTCCGGGATTTCGGAGACGCGGTGGCGGACGGGGATGATCGGCTTCTCGAAGATTGACTTGACGGTCTCGGCGACGTTGGCGCGCGGCGAGATGTCGAGGGCGATTGCGCCCGTGAGCAGGCTGTAGGCCGTCATGCCCATCGCGTAGATGTCGGACGAGGGGCGCACGTTGCGGAAGTCTCTAATCTGCTCGGGCGGCATGTAGGCGAAGGTCCCGGCCACGTCGCCCGCCATCGTCACGCCGCTCATGCCCGTCTGCGTGAAGCTCTTGGCGAGGCCGAAGTCCGTCAGCTTGCTCGTGTAATTGGGCCAGGTGCCGCTGACCAGGATGTTCTGGTCCTTGATGTCGCGGTGGATGAAGCCCTTGCTGTGCGCGTACTGCAAGGCGTCGAGCGACTGCGAAATGATCTTGACGGCCTCAGGGTAGGGGAGTCGGCCGCCGCGCGCGTCCGCCAGTCGCGCCGCGTCAGCCCCCTCGACAAATTCGGTGATGAGATAGACGACGCCCTTGTTCGTGCCACGGTCTATGAAGCGGACGATGTGCGGGTGCTGCAAGGAGGCCGCCACGTCAATCTCGCGCATGAAGCGGCGCAGCGCCTGGTCGGAGACGGCAACCTCCGGCAGGAGCGTCTTGATGGCGACGGCCTCGCCCGTCTGCTGGTTGCGCGCGAGCATGACGCAGCCCATCCCGCCACGGCCCAGAATTTTGATCATCTCGTAACCGGGAACGGGCTGCGGCTGGCGGCGCAGTTGGTTGCGGCAGTCTTCGCAGAGAAAAGTCAAACGCTCGTCTGGCGAGGCGGCCTCGGCCTGCTCGCGCGCGCCGCAGTTGAGACACTCGACGATGACGATGGCCGGCTGCGTCGGCGGGAGGTTCGGGTCTGCGGGGAACTCGTCGGCGTTGACCTCGACGGCGAGCACGGTCTGCCCGCCCTGGACCCGGTCGCCGTTGCGCAGGTAAGCCTCCTGCACCTTCTGGCCGTTGACGTAAGTGCCGTTGAGCGAGCCTAGGTCGCGCAGGAAACAGCGCGGCGGCGCGATCTCCAGGATGCAGTGGTTGCGCGAAAAATAACGGTCCTCGGGCAGACAGAGGTGCGCCGCCTCGCTCCGCCCGATGAGAAAGGTGTCGTGCTGGTTAAAAGTGAAGCTGCGGCCGACGTGCGGTCCCGACAGCACTCTGAGGATGACTTGCATCTTCGCCTACAGGAGTCAGAATACAGAAGTCAGGAGTCAGAAGGAAAGACCGAAAACAGTTTTTCTTTTCTTCTGACTCCTGACTTCTGTATTCTGACTCCTCACTTCCTGGTTATCTCCATGTCGTCGAAGGCGACCTCGTTGGTCTGGCTCGTGTAGAGGCCGACGTAGCCGTCCGTGACGTTGGCCGTGTCGGTCACACTCTTCAGGAGTTGGCCGTTGACGTAGAAGCTCATCTGCGCCCCCTCGGCGCGGACTTCGAGCTGGTTGGGGTTCGCGCCCGTGCGTATCACAGGCGACTCCTCCCACGCCACAATGTCCGTGGGCACGCCGTCGGCGAAGCGCACGATTGAATACTTCGGCTCCTCGCCCGTGTAGACCAGAAAGCCGTAGCCTTCGAGGTTACGCTTCGGGCCTAGCTTCCCGTGAATAATCAGGCCGTAGCCGTGCGAGGGCGACTCTCCGGTGACGGCGCGCGCCGTGACCTTCACGGTCGCGTTCCTCGTCGAGTAATTTAGCAGACTGTTGCCGCCCTTGTTGAGCGGAAACATATAGAGGTAGAGGCTCGGCTTGCCCTTCATGTGGTACTGGCCGTCCTGATAGAAGTTGCCGTAAGCCTGCTCGCCAGTGGGCCAGTTCTCCGTCGAGAAGTCGTCCTTCAGCACGGACGAGGGCGGCGAGTTTGTGCCCGTGACGACCGGCCCGCTCGCGTTCTTGTTGGAACTGTCGGAAGTGTTCCTGCCGATGATCGCCAACAGGACAATGATGCCGACGGCGAGCACGGCCACGCCGACGACGGCAAAGACGAGCCAGGTTTTCGAGCCGGGCCGCGCGGCCGACTGGGCCTGGGGCGAGTAAGCGGCCGGAGTCCACGACGGCGCGGACGGCGGCGGCGTCTGCGGGTAAGAAATCTGCGGCGGCGGATTCGTATCGCGCGGCTGGCCCAGTGCGAGCGTCGCGTTCGGGTCGAAGGAGGCGGAGGAGGGGCTCGCGCCCGTCGGCACGAGCTGTGCGCCGTCTTCAAGACAGAAGAGCAGCGCGTCGTCCGTGTACGTGCGGTTGCAGGCTGGGCATTGTTTCATGGCAAGCGTTGCGGCCGGTGCTTTCAATTCCTGATGACGATGCCGCAGCGCCCGCAGAACTTCGTGCCCGCGGGGTAAGACGTGTGGCAGTTCTGGCAGACGACCTGCTGCGGGCGCACGGGGTTTTGGAAGAGCGGGGCCGCGCCGGCCGAGGCCGCCTGGATGGGAATCCCACAGCGCCCGCAGAATTTTGTGCCGGGCGGATAGTTCGTCCCGCAGCGCCCGCACCTGACGCCGGTCGCGCCGTGGGCCACGACCGAGCGAATGCCGGAACCGCTTCGACCTCCTTCGGGTCCTGGGCCAATTCCGCCGCTGCTGCCGGGGCTTTGCGTATAGGGAGCGCCTGGCTGGCTACCGGGCGCTTCGTTGACAGGCACGAAGACGCGGCTACCGCAGCGGCCGCAGAATTTCACGCCGGCGGCGAAGCGCGAGCCGCACTGCGCGCACATGACAACGCCCGGCAGACTCCCGCCGGGGCCGCTCCGACCCCCTTCGGGACCAGCACTCGGGGCGAGGGAGCCGCCCGCGCCCTGCTGTGGGCGTAAGACGGCTTGAATGATCTGCTCTGAGGAGTCCGGGCGGATTTCAATCACGCGCTCGTCGTCCACCTCGCCGGCGCGCGAGACGCGCAGGACGTGGCGGCCCGGAACGATTGACCTCAAGATGACGCGGCCGGAGCGCCCGATGCTCCCGTGCCGCTCGTCGTCAACGTAAACCTCCGCGCCGACCGGGGCCATCACGACGACGCGCGCGTCGCCCTCCCTGCCTTCGTCGTCGCCGTCCTCGTCGCCGGCCGCCGCCTCGAACTCCTCTATCCACTCGGCCACGGTCGCCGACCGCCGGCTCGGGTCCCTTTCGAGCGCGTGCATGACAGCGCGCTCCACGTCCTTCGGGATGTCCGAGCGCAGGCTGGAGAGCGGCGGCGGGTCGCTCATAATCTTTTGCGTGACGAGCTGCATCAATTCGCCGGAGAAGGGGGGACGGCCGCCGAGCATGTGATAAGCGATGACGCCGAGGGCATACACGTCCGCGCGCGCGTCGAGCTTCGTCTCCATCTGCATCTGCTCAGGGGCCATGTACTCGGGCGTGCCGATGATGCCGCGCGAGGCCGGGCCGCTGCCGGACACCCCGGTCGTGTCCGCAACCGCCTGGCTGACTATCTTCGCCAAACCGAAGTCGCCGACCTTGACGATGCCGTCGCTCATGTTCCTGGCGGTCGTCGCCGTCCTCTTCTTCGGCTGCATGATGAAGATGTTGGCGGGCTTCAAATCGCGGTGGAGGATGCCCTCGTCATGCGCGGCCTCGACGCCGGCGGCGACCTGCTTGAGCAGGTTGAGCGTGCGGTGGACGCTCAGCGTTCCTTCGCGGCGCAGGAGGTGGTGAAGCGTCTCGCCCTGCACGTACTCCATCACTAGATAGAAGACGCCTTCGGGAGTCTTGCCGAAGTCGGTCACGTCCACGACGTTGGTGTGGCGTATGGAGGCGGCGGTCCTGGCCTCGCGCTCGAAGCGCGCGATGGCCTCGCCCTCCTGCATGTCTTCATCTGTGAGGATGTCGGGCCGGACGGTCTTAACGGCGACGCGGCGCGTGACGAGGTTCTGGTCGCGCGCCAGATAAACCTGGCCCATCGCGCCGCGCCCCAGCCGCTTTTCGAGCAGGTAGCGCGCGGCCATCAGCGGCCCGCCCGGCAGCGTCAACTTGGTGTTCGAGCCCTCCTCCGGGCAGACGAGCACCTCGTCTTCGTAGCAGCGTTCGCACCGAGGGCATTCGCGCATAGGGTCGGGGGCTCCGGCTCCTTTTCAGCAACAAAAGATTCGCACGAGTGCGGCCGCCGGAAACCGAAAAACAACGAGGGGCGCACTTTCGAGTGCAGGGCTAGAACGCGCGGCGCGAACCGAATTGCACAAGCCGGGAGACGCGTGACGCAAGGTTTTGACGCGGCCCCGTGAGACACATGGCGTCCAAGGGGTCGCTTCGGCCACAGGTTCAAGGCAAGAATAAGGCGTCGCGGGAGTCTGCGTCAATTAGACAGCGACTCCACTTGCGACGCCCCATTGGTTCAGGTGAATGGAGTAGGTTTTAACCGGCCGACATGGCCTTCTTCTGCTGGCGCTTGGCTTCCTCCATCCGCGTGCCGAGGTCTTCGATCTGCTCGCGGCTCAAAACCTCCCTCGCGCCGTCGAACAACTCGCCCTCTTCCTCTTCGACGTGATGCTCGACGTTCTCCTTAAGGACGGTCAGCTTCGCGCCCCAGGTCTCGTCGTCCTTCGACAGCTCTTCCAGTTCTGTCAGGAGCTGCTTGACGACGTTGTGCTCCTCGTAAGCCTCAAGCGTCAGGTCTTCCGTCTCTTTGGCCTGTTTGAGGACGGGGTAGAAAATCTCCTCCTCGATACGCGTGTGCACGTCCAGCTCTTGCTTGAGCTGCGTGAACAGCTCCTCGCGAGTCTTGACGCCGCGCTCGGTCGTCGCGTCCAGTTTCTCGAAGATGCCCGCAACCTTCTCGTGGTCTTTCTTCAGTAGTTCAAATGCGTCCATGAAGCGTTCTCCCTCCGCTCGAATTGGTCCGACTGAGATACAACGATGCACGTTAATAATACGCGCACCAGGGTCCACAGAAGGTGCGGCAACTGTAGTGCCAGTGGAGCAGTGGGCAGCAGGCAGTGGGCAGTAGGCAGTTAAAAGAAAGAGAAGAAGGCAGCAGAGCTAAACGCAATCGGCTGCCTTCTTTCTTTTTGTCTTAACTGCCCACTGCCCACTGCCTGCTGCCCACTGCTTTACACCAGGTCAACGCAGCACTCGGCGCAGCGCGTGGCCTTGAGCGGGATGGTCGAGAGGCAGCGCGGGCAGTCTCTGGTGGTGACTTCCGCTTCCGGCTCGCTCTTCATTCTGTTGTACGCCCTGACGATGAGGAAGACGACGAAGGCGACGATGAGGAAAGTGATAATCTCGTTGAGGAGTTGGCCGTAGGCGATGACGGGGACGCCCATCGCTTTGGCCTCGGCCAGCGAGGCGGGCGGGTGTGCGGAGTTGCGCACGGTCGAGTCCAGCACGTAGAAGAGGCTCGCGAAATCAACTTTGCCGAGGAACTGGCCGATGGGCGGCATGATGACGCCCTCGACCAGGGTGGTCACAATCTTACCGAAGGCCGCCGCGAGGATAACGGCCACGGCCAAATCCAACACGTTCCCGCGCTTGATGAACTCCCTGAACTCTTTAAGCATTCTCGTCTCTCCTTTGCGGAAAATCTCGTCAGTTTGTCAGGGTTGCTGTGTTTCTTCCCTGGCGGCTTTGCGCTCGTCGAGCAGAGCGCGCGCCGCGTCGTTCGTGATCTTGACGCTGGGGCTTTCGCCGACGGGGATGACGGCGACCGTGAAGTCGGCGCAGTCCAACAGGCGGTTGCGGAATTTGGTCCGCCACGAGTTAGGCAGCTTGAGCGCGGTCGTGATGCCCTGGACGAACTCGTCAATCGTCTGCCACTTGAACGTCTTGTCGTATCCGACCCACACGGCCGTCACGCGGTTGTCCAGAAAATCCAGAGACACCGTCCGCACGCCCTCGAAAGCCTTCTTATCAATCCCGGCCTCGTAGTCCGGGAAAATGTTGAGCGACGCGAAGCCGAACTCGTCTGCGTGCGGGAACTGCGACTTCGGCAGCCGCGCCCTGACCTCCTCCATCGTCATCCCGACGCGAAAGCCGCGCAGCTCCGCAGGCTGTGCCAATTCCGCCAGTTTCAAAGTACACTTGCCCTCCTGCGCGACGGCGGCAGTGGCACAAATAATCACTAACATGAGAACGCGCGAGAGTTTGTTGAGCATCATTGTTGACACAGGCATCCGGTTGCTTCCGCGTGCGTGAAAGAGAGGAGACAGACGAACGCCGTCAGAGTAAAGCAAGATAGCGCGGCAGTAAAGAAGTTTTCCACTCGGACCCGAGGGCGAAACGTTCTTGCGGTTCCGTGACGACCCGTTGTAATTTGACGACGTCAGCCTTTCATTTCACGTAAACCCTGCGGGCGGGTGAGTCGTACAAGCTGTTCAGTCCTACACAAATCATGCGCGCCGCCGCCGAAAGGCAAACGCGCGCCAGGCGTTTCCATTCAAACGGAGTCTTAAAGATGTCAGACGAAGACGAAAGAGACGTGAAGCAGCGCGTCACGCGGCGCGGCTTTCTCAAGGGCGCGGGGCTGACGGCGGCCGGCGCGGCTATTCTGGAATCTGGACTTGTCGGCGCGAGCGAAGGCGCGTCCGCAATGGAAGCGCCCGCGCCAGTAATTATTGGCCCAGGACGCGTCGCGATGACCATGCGCCTCAACGGCGCGAGCCGCCGCGTGGATGTCGAGCCGCGCACGACACTGGCCGAGGCGCTGCGCTTCGAGCTTGGGCTGACCGGTACGAAGGTCGTCTGCGACCGTGGCTCTTGCTCGGCTTGCACTGTGTGGCTGGACGGCACGCCCGTTTGCTCGTGCATGACGCTGGCGCTCGACGCGGCGGGCCGCAGCGTCACGACGATTGAAGGGCTCGCCGACGGCGAAACTTTGCATCCCGTGCAGGAGGCTTTCATAGAGTACGACGCGATGCAGTGCGGCTTCTGCACGCCGGGGATGATTATGAGTTGTGCGGCGCTCTTGCGTCAGAACGCGGACCCGACGCTCGAAGAGGTCAAGACGGCGACGAGCGGGAACCTCTGCCGCTGCGGGACGTACCCGAAAGTTTTTGAGGCGACGCTCGCCGCGGCCAAACAACGTGGCGGGAAGAAAGGAGCGGCAGAGTAATGGCTATGCAACAGCAGCCGCAGGAGACTAAGAAGGCGACCATCGCCCCGGCCTCCGCGCCGACGGGCGAGACGCCCGTGCCGAACGCCGCGAAGAACCCACCGAACGACGCGCCGAACAATGATTCTCCGCCGATGCGGACAGTCAAGCTCCCGGCCGGCATCGAGGGCACGCAGATGACTGAAGTCGAGCGCCAGATTCCCGTGGACGAGCCGCCCGTGCTCCCCGTCAACGCGGAACTCGGCGTCATAGGCAAGCGCACGCCGCGCATAGACGGCCGTCTGAAGGTGACGGGCGCGGCGCGCTACACGGCCGACGTGCGATTGCCTGGGATGTTGTTCGCGCGCATCGTCACGTCGCCGCACCCGCACGCGCGCGTTCGCTCCGTTGACACCAGCGCGGCCGAGCGCCATCCGGGCGTGCGCGCGGTGCACGTTCTCGACCGCATCCTCGGCAACGCGCAGTTGCGCGACAAGTCGAAGGAGCTTCCGGCCAAATATCCGATTGTCAGGTTCGCGGGCCAGCCGGTCGCTGCCGTCGCCGCCATCACGCAGGCGGACGCGGACGAGGCGGCGCGGTTGATTAAGATTGATTACGAGCCGCTACCGTTCGTCGTTGACGCAGACAGGGCGAAGGCGAAAGACGCGCCGTTAGTTTTCCCGGGCGCTGCCGACCAGGCTGGAACGGCTGGCGGCGGCGGCGGGCCGCAGGGCGTGCCGCAGGAAGGCAACGTGCGTGGTCCAGTTAAAAGTGGCCCACGCGGACAGAAGCCGGGCGACGTTGAGAAAGGATTCGCGGAGGCTGAGGTCACGGTCGAGGGAGAGTTTCGCACGCAGGTGCAGACGCACTCGGCGCTCGAAACGCACGGCGTCGTCGTGGACTGGAAGCCGGACGGCTTGACCGTCTACTCCTCGACGCAAGGCACGTCGAGCGTGCGCGACGAGTTCGCGGCCATCTTCAATTTGAAGAAGAGCCAGGTCCGCGTCGTCACGGAGTTCATGGGCGGCGGCTTCGGCGCGAAGTTCGGCGCGGGCAACGTCGGCGTCATCGCCGCGCACCTCTCGAAGAAGGCCAATGCTCCCGTGCGCCTGATGCTCGACCGCAAGGACGAGCACCTCTCGGTCGGCAACCGGCCCAGCTCCGTTCAGCGTTTGAAGATCGGCGCGAAACGCGACGGGCAGTTGACGGCGATTCACCTGCAATCTTACGGCACGGCCGGCACGGGCACGGGCGCTGGCGCGGGCGGCCCCGCGCAGAATATGTACAAGTGCCCGAACATCAGGACCGAAGAGTCTGACGTGTTCACGCACGCCGGGCCGGCGGCGGCCTTCCGCGCGCCCGGCCACCCGCAAGGCTGCTTCGCGCTCGAACAGGTGATTGACGAACTGGCCGAGCGCTTGCGGATGGACCCGCTTGCGCTCCGCGACAAGATTGACGAGAGCCCGGCGCGGCGCGAGGAGCGGCGCATCGGTGCGGAGAAAATCAACTGGCCGCGCCGCCACGCACCGGGCGCTGATTCTGGCCCAGTAAAGCGCGGCGTCGGCGTGGCCCAGGCCGTCTGGTATCGGCTTATCAATCTGGACTCCGCGTGCGAGGTACGCATCACGCGCGACGGCTCGGTCGAGTTGCTCTCGGGCGTGCAGGACATCGGCGGCGGCATACGCACGGCGCTGGCCCAGGTCGTCGCCGAAGAGTTGGGATTAAAGCCGAAGGACATCACTGTCCGCATCGGCGACACTTCATACCCTGCCGGCCCGTCGTCGGGCGGGAGTATGACTACGGGCTCCATCAGCCCCGCCGCGCGCAACGCCGCGTGGAAGGTCAAGCAGCAGATGCTTAAAGAGGTCGCCTCCGCTCTTGGCACAGAAGCAGACATGCTTGTGATGACCAACGGGCAGGTTCAAGTTTACGGACTGCCGCCGGGCTGGACGAGCGGAGACAGGGAGGGGCACACGTATCGTTCCGCGCCGATCAAGAGACTATCTTTCAAACAGGCTGCGGCGCGCTTGAAGACCGAGCAGATCGCGGCGCGAGCAAGCCGCTCGGACGATTACGGCGGCTTTCTTTTCAAAGGCGGCGCGGACTTCGGTTTCGGAATTGGCACATACGGCGGCGTGCAGTTTGTTGAAGTCGCGGTGGACACGGAGACGGGCATCGTCAAGGTTGAGCGCGTCGTCGCCGTTCACGACTGCGGGCGGCCATTGAACCCGCTCGCCGTCGAAAGCCAGATCAACGGCGGCGTGCTTCAGGGCATCTCTTACGCGCTCTACGAAAATCGCATCCTCGACCGCAACACTGGCCTGATGGTCAACCCGAACCTTGAGCAGTACAAAATCCTCGGCGCGCGCGAGACGCCGCGGATTGACGTACATCTCATCGAAGAATACATCGGGCGGAACTCGACGGACGCGGGCGGCATCGGCGAGCCATCGACGATTCCGACGGCGGCGGCCATCGCCAACGCCTTTTACAACGCGACGGGCGCGCGCATGCGCGAGATACCCATGACGCCCGCGCGCGTGCTCGCGGCGCTTCACGGCAGGAAAGGCGGTGCGCGATGAATAGATTCGAGTGGACCAACGCGCGGACAGTTGCGGAAGCGGTCGCGCAGCTCAATGGGACGGCGGCCATCAAGGCGGGCGGGATTGACTTGATTGACCGTCTCAAGGAAAACCTTGATGCTCCGTCGCGCCTCGTCAACATTCGCTCCATCGCGGGGCTTGACTCGATTCGCGAAGAGGCGGGGAAGGGCTTGAGCATCGGGCCGCTCGTCACCCTGGCGAGTTTGGACGCGAGCAAGAGCGTGCGCGTTCGTTACACGGCGCTCGCGGACGCGGCGGGCCACGCGGCCACCCCGCAGATTCGCAACGTCGCGACCGCCGGCGGCAACCTCTTGCAGCGCCCGCGCTGCTGGTACTTCCGGCAGGAGGAGTTTCACTGTCGTAAGAAGGGCGGCGAGCGCTGCTTCGCGCAGGAAGGCGAGAACCAGTATCACGCCGTCTTCGGTAACGACGTGTGCGCTATCGTCCACCCGTCGGCGCTCTCGACACCGCTGGTCGCACTCGGCGCGCGCGTCGTGCTGACGGGGAAGAAGGGGAAGCGCGAGGTCGAGTTAGAGAAATTTTTCGTCACGCCCGAAGAGGACGTGCGGCGCGAAAACTCAATTGGGCCAGACGAGTTGATAACGGAGATTCTTGTGCCACAACCTCCGGCGCGCTCGCGTTCCGTCTACCTCAAGCAGGGCGAGAAGGAGTCTTTCGACTGGCCGGTGGCGGACGTGGCCGTGGTCCTGACTTTAGGCGCGGGCGGGCGCTGCGAGCGTGCGTCAATCGTCCTCGGCGCGGCTGCACCAGTTCCGTTGAGGGCAGGCGGGGCGGAGGCCGCGCTCGCGGGCCGCGTCGTCAACGAAGAGTCCGCGCGCGCGGCCGCGCGTGCCGCCGTCCAGGGGGCGACGCCCCTTTCGGAGAACGGCTACAAGGTGCCCATCTTCGAGACGCTCGTGCGGCGCGCGGTCCTCGCGGCGGGAGGTGCGTGATGAGCGAAGCTGTCGAAACGAGTCATACTTTAGAAAATGAGAGCACGGACGAAACGCCCGTCGTGTGCCAGTTTCTTCGGACCAAAACGGCCTTCGGGACTTTCGCCGGGAGCCTGCACTCCTGGCAGGCCGGAAACTCCACGACGGCCGTTTACTGGTGCCTGCGGACGATGGAGACCGCCGGCCCCGACGACGGCTACGCGCACCCGCACGCCTGCCGCCACGGCCGTGACTGTTTCTCCGAGCCGGAAGAATAACGCGATTATAACGGGCAGCTTGGAAGTTAAGCTCAAGCCTTTGCGTCTTACGTCTTACCTTTGCGCCTTTGCGAGAACGGCTGTTTCACGCAAAGGCGCTAAGAGAAAACGTAAGGCGCAAAGGCTTGAGTCTTTAGTCTAATATTGTGACTCTGTTATGAAATGACGACAATTCAAACCGCTTCTCCGGCGTCTCCTCCTGCGCTTGATTGACAAGATTCCTTCCTGCGGCCCTGAAATCTCCGGCAAACAATAAATTTGGGCCATCGCGGGCTTGGACGGCCCGCCCGTGGCCCAACTTTCGGCTTTCCAGCACATTGGGATCCTAAGCTTAGAATTCCACGTGGACAAGTTGTCGCG